>ERZ869909.105-NODE-105-length-127237-cov-29.073616_pt1 | contig 127237 bp, 101 predicted proteins | sample MGYA00520892_ERZ869909 | MGnify/ENA primary metagenome ERZ869909 (study PRJEB32215, sample SAMEA104723947) | bioreactor metagenome | biome: bioreactor; feature: anaerobic bioreactor; material: water | place: China | collected 2015-03-12 ... | reverse complement strand
TGTTTAATTTTAAAGCAAAATTATCCTAGGAGAACATAAACTATTTACGTTTTACTGGTATAATTACGGGGAATCATAAAAAATATGCTAAAAATCGAACATTTTTAAAACCAACTTGTTATTCAGGCATAGTAGTTCATAGTAGTTGTTAGTTGTGTTGTAGGGTAGCAGGAGTCGTACTCATCGGAGTCGACTCCTGCTTTTTTATGAATGCGAAGTGACACTAGCAAATACATAACATGTTTCCAATGCGATTTGCCTACATCGTTCGTCGTATTTCGCATCTTGCAGCGGTGTATTATCAAATTCCTTAGGGTCATCGTATGTTGTTCCAATCCGCAGTGCTACGCCAGGTATAAACGGACAATTCTCTTCCGCATCCGAGCAAGTCATGATAGCAGCAAAATGTGTTGAAGGATTACTAGGGTGGTCATAAACTTTCGAAAAACAATGTGTAGCTTCTTCCGAACCAAATTTTACTTTGTAGGATGGATTATGCCCTTTGTCTGTTGTCTCTACTTCAAAGCCAATTCTTCGAAGTACGGCAATCGCATTGGGGTTAAACGCCGTAGCTTCTGTGCCACCAGAAAATGTTTCGACTTGCTCTATGCCATAAAATCTCGCTGCAACAGCTGCCCAGATTTGTCCAAAATGACTCCTGCGCGAATTGTGCGTACACACATACATTAACTGGATAGGCTTACCAGTTTGTTGTTGTCCTAGGATATAGGCGCTTATTTGTTGAAGAATGGTTTTTCGATCTTCCGGAATTTCATCAAAGTGTTGATTCAATTCGTGACAAAAGGAATGAATTGCTGGATAAAGCATGGTGATAAGTTAATAACGCCATTTGTTGGCAAGTGAAACAAGTGATAACATAACAGGTACTTCTATCAGTACACCGACAACAGTGGTAAGGGATGCACCAGAATCTAAACCAAATAATACGATGGCTACAGCTACGGCTAATTCAAAGAAATTACTTGCTCCAATCATCGCTGCTGGGGCGCAAATTGCATGAGAAAGCTTGAGAAATCGACCGCCAAACCAACTGACAAAAAAGATAAAATACGTTTGAATCGTTAAGGGAATTGCAATGAGTAAAATAGCAAATGGATTTTCCACAATTTTATTCCCTTGAAACGCAAAAAGTAAAACTAATGTAGTCAACAATGCTATAATGGAGATGGGTTTCAACGCTTTAAGAAACACGTTTTTAAACCATTCTTCACCTTTGACCTTACGTAAATAGGTGTTGGATAAGTACCCTAATACCAACGGCAATACCACAAAGACGACTACAGATGTAACCAAGGCATCATATGGTATCCCTAATTCTTGTTGTGCATTAAGCACTTGGATATCAAATAAACTGAACAACCCGCCAACGATAGGAATAAACAGTATCAATAGAATTAAATCGTTTACAGATACTTGTACCAATGTGTAGTTCGCATCTCCTTTGGTTAAGTAAGACCAAACAAAAACCATTGCCGTGCAAGGTGCAGCACCTAATAAGATTGCTCCTGCAAGATACTGTTCAGCGTCTTCTGGACTCAACCAAGCTTCATAGATATTGTAGAAGAAAATCCACGCAAATAAAGCCATCGAAAAAGGTTTGATTAACCAGTTTACCACGACGGTCAGGCTTAATCCTTTCCAATTTCGAGATACGTATTTGATGGATGAAAAATCAATTTGCACCATCATAGGGTAAATCATTAGCCATACTAATATGGCAACTGGCACGTTCACCGTAGAGATGTTCCAATCGCTCAATACCGTTATGGAATCTCCAACAAGATATCCCAATCCTATTCCCGCAGCGATGCAAAATAGTACCCAAATAGTTAAATAACGTTCAAAAATTCCCATTTTTTTTTTATAATTTAGAAATTAGACTGTTAGACAAAAGAAATTAGACCGTAAGATTTTTGAGCTTTTCTTGCTTGATTGCCAGTTGTATAACAAAAAACTTGTTTTGCGAAAGTTATTTATTTTCTTCATGTGTTGCCTATAATTTACTTTTATTCCAATTTTATCCAAGTATGTTTACCCAAGAATGCTGACTTCGGTACACTTCAATGATTTTAGTATGTTGAATGAATACCAAAATCTATGTTGATTCATCGAAGTGTACCAACTAGCTCGCATTTTTTAAGTTTCTAGAATGTTGGCTGACTGAGTGCTTCAATGATTTTAGAATTATGTGTAGAACCAACATTATGTTTAATCATTGAAGTGTATCGAAGTCAGCTTAACAACATCCCCCACCAGGAGTACAACTCGAACCACTATCGGTTGTTAAATCACTCATTTTGATGCGTTGTTTTTCGACTGGGATACCACATTTATCTTTTGCTAAACAATCCGTTTGTGTGTTCTCGAGCAGAAAATTTGTTCCATCAAAACGCAGGTTGTATTTCCCTATGGTATCGGATTGGTATTCAACTTCCACTTCGAGATTTCCCAAACCAAGTTTTTCTTCCGATAATGTAATGATGTGAATCAATTTTTGAGGAGCCAATCGGTGGTCAAAATCATCTGCTTCCCACAACTGAAAATTGACCTTTTTTTCGATGCGTTCACTTCCGCCACAATCGATAAAATGTCGTGTGATTGCACCAATTTCTGTCACATGAAAGTGGATTGGAACCAACTGACCGTTTGGTAATGCAAAACGGACTTGGTTTACTGTTTCTAATGCAGTTTTTACTTCAGCTAATTTCATATTTTTATTTTTTAACGATTAACAACACGATGAATTATTTACCCGTAATTGTTCGGCAATAGTGCCAATAATGCCTTCTAGTTTTTCCATTGTTTGGGGATTTAAGCAGTAACAAATGGAATTGCCCTCAATGCTACCTCGAATTATTTCAGCTTGTTTCAATTCTTTTAGGTGTTGTGAAATGGTAGGTTGAGCAAGCGGAATTTCATTAACAATATCGCCACAAATACAGCTTTTGGCACGCAGTAAATAGTCAACAATAGCTATTCGAGCTGGATGTCCCAATGCTTTGAATAAACTCGCCATTTCGTTTTGCTGTGCGGTGAAAAAATCTTTTTTTGTAATTCCCATAACGCTATTTATATATCGCAATATTACGATTAATAATTGAAACTAGAATCAGAAAGGGTGATTTTTTTAATAAATAGATGTTCTTAATTCTTACTCTCAACTTAATGTTTTTCATAGTTTAATGCTTGTTGCAGAGCACACATCTCTTTTCTTTTTAAGTCATAAGCGCTTGTTTATTAGGTAGGTATAAATACTTATTTTCAAAAAAAAGCAACTTTTTTATTTGTGTAAATAATGATTTTGTTGTTACTTGCCAATTGAAATCTTAAAAACAACACTATGAAAAGATTATTTCTAACATGGACTATTTTACTGTTTGTGAAATTTTTATTTGCACAAAATATTGACCCAATAGGATGTGCAACAGGTTTATTCGATATGGAGGAATACGGCCGTTACACGGATTGCGATAAATCTTCGGCTGATTATAATTTTTACAAGGCTAAAGAATCTTTCTTGCCAGATAGTACTGACGAAGCCATTATAGTACATGTAAACCTCAATATATGGCAACGTTCGGATGGTACTGGTAACTGGGTAAATACCCCTGAAGTGATAGGACGAATTGAGCAAATATTTGCATGGGTTGATCACCACATTAGTTGGTCAACTAATTTTACGCTTGCCCCTACCTACCCTGTTGCAAATATGTATGATACAAAGATTAGAATTCAATTGGATTCCGTTTTTTTCTACCAGGATCCATCATCGGATTCTACTTATTTTTATGGGATTAATCAATTTTTTTGTGATTCATTACAAATACATGAACATTATCCTTCTACTGCTATTTTACAAAATTATTTAGAAACAAATTACCCAAATAGAATAAAAGCTTTAAATGTGCACATCACAGGCGGGGAAATGTTTTGTAGAGGAGCGGGATTTTGGCAAAGTAATGCAGTTCAAACATTTTACAGAAAAGTTCCAGATATGACAGAAAGTTCCAATCATGATTGGTTTCTTAGTATGCATATTGCGCATGAAATTGGACATGCTTTAGGTTTGATGCACATATATGATCGAATACCATCTAGCTGGCAACAAAACTGTTCATTTTCTCAGGTCGATTTCTTATGGGATGTATTTGATACAACAGAAGTGTGTGGTACAACTTGCGATGTGTGTTTAATCCCATCTGTAAAAATAATTGGTAGTGATACCATCAGAAATAATAACATCATGGGAGGCGGAGACATCAGTCATACGTCTGATTTACAAAAAGCAATCATGCACAGGAATTTAAGGGTTGGAAACATAAATTCAGGTGGATGGACTGCAGGTAAAGGAATTCGAGATCATGCTACAGGCTATATAGAAAGACCTTTCGAAATAACGCAAGATGAAACCTGGGATTTTAGTATAAAATTCTATCAAGACATTGTAGTTAAATCAGGAAATACACTTACGATAACCTGTGAAGTCCAGATGGTTCCAGAGGCTAAAATTTTAATTGAACCTGGAGCGAAATTGATACTGGACGGAGGTGTCCTAACAAAAGATAAATATACCACCTCCCGCTGGAAAGGAATCCAAATTTACGGACAACCGGAAATGACCCAATCTCCTGCACATCAAGGATTGTTGGAGACGAAAAGAGGAGCCGTAATTGAATTTGCTGATCAGGCGGTGCAAGTATGGCAACAAGATGTATGGAATACCATGGGGGGAATTGTGCAAGCATCTTCTACTACTTTTAGAAATAATGGAAAAGCAGTAGCATTTTTCCCATACAAAAATATCCAACCAAATGGTATGGAAATGAAAAACTGGAGCTATTTTAGTAATTGTGAATTTATTGCCGATGATGATTTTATTGGCAATGCTCCTGTAACCCAATTTACCATGTACCAAGTAAATGGCGTGTTGATTCAAAACTGTTTGTTTGAAGACAAACGTACCAATGTGACGATTCAAGATAGACTTTCAGGAATTTTAACGTTGGACGCATCCTTTCGAATTGTAGGAACGTGCCCGCATACTGATATATGTGATTTGCATTATTATGATGAGGTTAAATTGAATAAAACGTTATTCAAAAATCTAAAAGTAGGTGTGCATGCACAAAATGCGCAAACGATTAGCCAAGCAACAATAGACCGTTGTCATTTTGAAAATGTGCAGAAAGGAGTGTATATAGATGCTGCCGATAATGCGATTATTACACGTAATTTGTTTGAGTTTACAAATGACCACCCTACGGACATGTATTTTTCAGACCAAATTACCGTACTTGGCGCTACTTCTTATCGTATAGAGGGGAACACCATGCGGGCAGATAACCCCAGTGGGGCTATGTACGGTGTACAAATACACCATTCTGGTATGGAACCAACGGAAGTGTACCGAAACAGGTACACCGAAAATTTTGTAGCTAATGGCGCTGTGGGAGTAAATAGAAATTACCTTATGTGGAATACTGACCCCTCGTTGAGTGAAGGCTTGCAATTTCAGTGCAATACCTACGAAGACAATGCACATGATTTGGTAGTGAATTCTACATCTGAGTACATACCTGGCGAAGGAATACAAGACTGGCAAGGTTCATTAACAATCTCGGCAGGGAATACCTTTGACAATACGTCTGACAAAAGCCTTGTTAATTTAGCAGCACACGAAAGTATTTTTACCTATTTTTATTTCGAACCAAATGCTAATGAAGAACCTATTAATTCGAGTGAGGTACCACAGTTTGAAGCAGAAGAGGAAAATCCTTGTCCGTCCAGTTTCGAAACCATTGTATTGAATCCAGTTGGACCATTGTTAAACCCAATACTTTACCCTTATGTGGTGGGGGTGTTAGATAGTATTCAGTTTGATTTGGATACTAAAATGAACATCCTTAATGCAAACCTGAGTTTGGGAGACACCAGTGTGTTGTACAGTTTAATTCCGACGATTCTATACGACCAATCGGAAACAGCATTTCTCATATTAGAGTCGATGGCACCGTATTTATCTGAAAATGTATTGTACTTATTGGCAGATGTAGATCCGGCAGAGTTTTCACATACATTCTTACGTGATATCTGCATTTTACACCCAGAAATAAGCCACAAATCGGACTTTATTGATTACTTAGGCTCAAAATCCACTCCTATGCCGCAAGTGATGATTGATTCCATACTCAATTCACCCAAATACTCCACACTTTCGTATGAATATGCTGACATTCGAGGGCTTAAAAAACAAAAAGAAGATGTCACGACAGGTTTGTTAATGAGTACATTGTTGGATAGTATTTATCCCACCTTAGGATTTATGGACTCACTTGTTGCGCATAGAGAACATTTTTTATACCCATTTGAGATGATGCAGGCTGCATTATGGAAATCAGATCGTACACGTGCGTTGGATATTTTGTCGTACATCGGTGCATGGTTGGCAACTGAACGAACAGGTTTGGATGCGCTAACTGAATTAATCGTGGAAGATTACGTTGATTTCCACTATGAATTACTGCAATTAACTACGGGAACATATTTAGAAGGCATAGACAGTACAGCAGAAGTATTAATTCGTCATTATGCAACAGAAGGAATAGGTTTTACACAAATCCAAGCCGAAAATTTCTTGTGTTTCTTCTTTAACGAATGCGATATTCCGCACTACGAATACATACCGGCACAAGGATTGGTAAATACGCAAAACAATGAGAAAAAACAGGAATGGGTAGAGGAAATAAATAAAGATAAAACCATCTCACTATACCCAAATCCAGCTTCAGAATTAGTGACATTGGATTTTGGAGATATTGCGGAAAAGGCTCTTTTAGCTGTGTACAATGCGAATGGGCAATACATCATGAGTGACAAAGTGAATGATGTATCTTCGTACCAATTATCAATCCATAACTGGCAGCCAGGATTGTACATTGTACGTGTCCGATTAAACAATCGCAGTGAAACACTACGATTAATTGTAAACTAATAGAAATAGTTGTAACTTTAATCCACGTTTGGTAATTTGACCAAGCGTGGATTTTATTTAAATATGCGCTGTATATTAAAGGTCATATTATTACAGTATTGTTGTTTACTGACTGTTTTAGGTCAAGAATTTAACAGCACCTTTGTGTTTGATCACAAACAGGTAGTGTTTTCATCAGTCAAAGAAATGGGCGATTCTACATATATTATTGCGGGTCAATATTTGAATCAAGCAGAAGATCGGATAGGTACACTTTATATTAAATTAGACCAACAAGGTAATTTAATAGATTCGTTACAGGTAGCGCAACAAGGGAGTAGTTATTTTTTAGGCTCTACGCGCAATGAATTATTTTTCAACCATAAGGGTAATTTTGTAGTGACGTTCAGTCATGCTAAATCTGGAGTACTAAGCCGCCAACATATTCAGGAAATAACACCTAATCTTGAGTTAGTAAGTGATGTAGTACTTGATACTTTGGCAGAGTATTTGAATTTAACAGTGTTTAGTGGTTCAATGATAATTCAAAATGAATTAGATAGCACATATTTGATGTTCTTCACAGCTGTCGACACAAGTGTGTCGACAGCTGTGAATCGTAACGGCTGTAATCTAGTACATTTGGATAAAGATTTTAGAATTATTCACAATAAACGATTTTTTCTGAATCATAATTATGGACTCAGTATGCGTGAAATAATCCAATATGCTGATGATGAATTTTTAGTAATGATGCGACGCTTCAATGGCCATAATACACAACCCAATCATAATTCTTTCACCCAAATATGCAGGGTCAATGCAAATGGAGACCATATATGGCCTTTTGGGGTATGGGAATCAACGGACAACCAAATGGACATTAATCAGCGTGCATTAACGATTACACAAGATGGGGGGCTGTTATACACCTATCACAAAGGGTATTGGTTACCGCCAGGTTCGGGAAATACATGGCGGTATGTACCTACGCTTCGTAAATTAGATAGCAATCGCCAGATCGAGTGGTCTATTGAGTTAACCGATTCCATAGGGGGCTATTATAGTATTTTTTCAGATATAGAAGCTATTAATGATACACTTTTTGTTACAGCAGGTGGTACATACAGAGTTAACGGAGAACTTGGGCAGAGCGGAGGTCGTTTAATTCAGTTTACATTAGATGGTCAAGTACTGTGGGAACGAGATTTTTTTCATTTTTCAAGAATTAACCCAAATTTTCAATATATCCCATCTCATTTCATCAATGATTTAGCCCTTACTTCAGATGGAGGTTTTATTTTAGTTGGTGGCACTATACATTATGAATTAGAACAAACTGGAGAGCCAACAGATTATGGTTGGGTGGTTAAGTTAAATTGCTTGGGCTTTTTAGGTCCGCCAGAGGCTGGTGTGCATTATATTGTAGAGAATGATTATTTGGTAAATTTTGTCAACACAAGTGTTCAAGCAGATTGCTACACATGGGATTTTGGAGATGGAACGGTTATCGAAACAACAGATGCACAGGATACCCTCACGCATCATTATTCAGGTTTTGGCAATTATCCTGTTCAATTAATTGCACATGGGTGTAATGGAGAAGCGGATACATTGGTGTTTTATGTATCGCCACAACTACACGCTAACCCGCAAACGGTTACAGAAGGAGAAGGTTATTTTACCTTTTTTCCAAACCCAGTAGTGTCTGGCAATCCATTGTATGTGTATCTGAAAGGTGTAGCAACGCAAGGTAAAGAAGTACAATTACGTTTTTACAACAACAGTGGTCAACATGTTACAGATTATCCCATAGCTAGCTCGCAAGGTACATATATGATTCATCCCACATTGGCATCGGGTGTGTATCATGTGAGCTTGATGGTTGGCAATGAAGTGTTGCAAAGCAGAAAACTGGTTGTGGATTAGGGTTTGAGATTTTAAGACAAAAGACTATAAGACAAAAGAAGTTAGACAAATGATATTAGACGAAAAGCTTGTCCCGCCTGAGCGGGGAAATTAGACAAAAAAGCCTGTTCCGCATGAGTGGGGATGGAAATTTGTAATAATTGTGTGGGAACTTTAAGAGTAAACTAAAAATGAAAGCTATGAAAAATTGGGTAATAACATTAACGTGCTTGTTTGGTGTAAATAGTGTGTTAGGACAGTTAACTTGTAATAATTACAGTAATCACATGGGAAGCTGTCTAAGTACAGTGCCTCTTATCATTAATGATGGAACAACATGTGCTTTTATAGACACCATCGCACATCCGAACAATATATGGCAAGTCGGCAAACCTAATAAGACAGTGTTTGATATGAGTGGGAGTACTTATACTACGATTGTTACGGACACGATATCCCCGTATCCTGTGAACGATACATCTTCGTTTATACTAAGTTTGATTTCGTGTGGTGGATATCATCAGAGTGGAATAGAGGGGAGCTATAAGGTAAATTCAGATACATTGTCTGATTACGGTAAGATAGAATATTCCTTCGATAAAGGAAATACATGGTTGGATATTTTAACCGATTCACTTTTTGGTGCAAATACTTATTGGGCAACTCAGAAACCTACTTTTACGGGAAATTCGGAAGGTTATTTCCGAATCTTGTATTTTAATCCATATTTTATACACGAAACTTATCCGGATATAATCGGCGATACCTTGTTGGTTAAGTTTACGTTTATTAGTGACAGTATCGACACGGGCAAAGACGGGTTGATGTTTTATGATGTTCGAGTCTCTGATAATATTTACAGCGGTCTCAACGAACACCAAAAAAATGAAATAGGCGTCACCGTATATCCCAATCCTGCTAACGACCGAATTATTTTTAAAATGGAAGAAAGTTATTTGGGTAATTTTCAGTTGGTAATCTATGACAACTTAGGTAAGGAAATACATTCCATCGCAAACTTTTCAGACACACAACTGGAAATAGATAGCTCACCCTTCGCGGAGGGATTGTATTCCTACCGCATTATGAATTCAACGCACATTGCTATGGGTAAATTCATGGTAAAACATTAACCAGGGTTTCTTGGGTTCATATCGTTAAAAAATCATTACCCTACTCTTACTGTGTGCGTTGAAGCAAGTTGTATTGTCGCAAGTTAACCGAAGTCCATTTTTAACGATTAAGGCGTTCGCACTACCCTGAGTCTACCGCTAGAGAGTGCTCCAATAAATAGTTGCGCAGTAAGGATTGTTTTTTTTCACGATTAAGACGTTCGCACTACCCTGAGTTTATCTATAGTGAGTGCTCCAATAAATAGTTACGCAGTAACTATTGTTTTTTCCCACGATTAAGGTGGTCGCGCTGCCCTGAGTTTACCGCTAGGGAGTGCACCAATAAATAGTTACGCAGTAACTATTATTTTCCCCCACGATTAAGGTGGTCGAGTGCTCTAATAAATAGTTACGCAGTAACTATTTATTAGAGTGTATCGAGACCACCATGATCGTTAAACGCCCTACACACACTTTTTTACCGCTATTTTTTTCTGTAATTTGTACATCCCATACATGTGTTTTCGCACCTCTATGTACTATTTCTGCTCGAGCTTGAACAATGCCCGATTTAACACCGCGCAAGTGATTTGCATTGACTTCCAATCCAACAGGAGCTTCTTTTTCTAAATCTAGAATTAAAGCCGATCCAAGCGACCCAACCGATTCAATTAACGCCACACTGGCACCACCATGAAGCAATCCCATAGGTTGATGCGTACGATGATCCACAGGCATTTCAGCAATCAAGTAATTCTCCCCAATTTCTGTAAACACAATATCCAAGTGTTCCATCAACGTACCTTTGTTCATTGAGTTGACTAACTCCAGTGAAAGCTGCTTTATCATACAATGTATTTTGTACAAATCTACAGTTTTTTAATCAGATCCCTCTCCTCACTCTCCCTCCTCCAAACTCGATACTCAATACTCAATCCTGACTACTCCTCCATCTATCCATCCAAAACCCATATTTATAATTCACCCACATCCTTTTATCATTTTTTCAAACAGAAATACACTTGGTGTGTTACATTTGTTTATATAAATTATCGATTCTATTCTTTATGAAAGTGCGTCATTTTGTTATTGTGATATTGGTATTAGCAACAATAGGGGCTATATACTATCGAATTAATTCAGCAGAGCAGGAAGAACGAAAGAAAACTGTTAGTTCGAATACCGTGTATTTACCTGTGATGGAAGTAGAAAATCGCACACGAATTTTCACATTGGAATCGTATGGACAAGTTAATTCTAACCATCAAATAGAGTTAGCTTTCGAGGTGTCCGGAAGATTGAAGAAAGGAGATGTTGATTTGAAACCGGGCGTGTCGTTTAGACGAGGACAGCTTATTGCGTCTGTAGACAATGCGGAAGCTATTTTCTCCTTAAGTGCACGTAAAAGTACTTTCCTTACATTGATAGCAAATGTGATGGCTGATGTCAAAATGGATTATCCAGATCAAGCCGAAAAATGGAATTCATTTCTTCAAAAAATTTCCATAGATAGCTATTTACCCCCCTTGCCAGTGATGAATTCGAAAAAGGAAGAATTGTTTTTTACGACACGCAACGTTATTTCCGAATACAACAACATTCGAAGTCAAGAATTGCGATTGGAAAAGTACTTTTTTGTAGCACCTTTTGACGGAACAATTACAGAAGTATTTGCAGACCCAGGGGCCATAGTCAATATGGGTACACGTGTAGCTTCGATTGTTAAAACAGGTGATTATGAAGTGAAAATTCCACTTATGCTTAAAGACCTTAACTATTTTGAAACGAAAGGAATTATAGAAATTTCTGATGCTTCTGGAGATGTCATTGGTACTGGAAAATTAAGTCGAGTTTCAAATGTAATTAACAAAAACACGCAGTCTTTAGATGCGTATTTCAGTATTACAGCTTTACCTGGAAAACGGATTTTTAATGGTATGTATGTCAACGCTAAAATGAATAAAGAATCGTTTGCAGAAGCTATGGCGCTACCGTTTTTATCGGTCAAAGACAATGCTGTTAATGTGTTAAAAGACAGCGCTATTGTAACTGTACCGGTGCAAATTCTAGCTTCAATACCAGACACCTTGTTAGTAATTGGACTGCAAGATGGTATGCAAGTTATTACCGATCAAGTTACTACTTACCCTGATAGCATACGCATAATTGGTATCAAAAAACGTTAAAGATGAGAGATTTAATTCAATTCTTTATTAAGCGCCCCATTTGGACAAATGCGTTTATCGTAGTAACGATATTGTTTGGGCTTTTTACGCTATCGAACTTTAACAGTTCATTTTTTCCAGAACTAGACCCTAAGACCATTACCATTCAAGTGATGTATCCAGGCGCATCTCCTCTCGAAATGGAAGAAGGGATTACGATCAAATTAGAGCAAGCTGTAAAGGGATTAAAAGATATCGACCACATCAATAGTACATCTGCTGAAAATGTAGCATCATTGACAATTTCTGCTGAGCAAGATGCAGACATGGATGAACTGTTGAGTGATGTAGAAAATGCAGTCAATTCAATTAATTCATTTCCACAAGGAGCTGAAAAACCGATTATTACGCGAATTAAAACTGGCGGAATGGGAGGGGGGATGTCCAGTACCGTTGCTATTGTTGGTATAAGCAGTAAGCTTCCTGACATGCCCGTGATGCAATTACGTGACAAGGCAGTTCGTGTCGAAAATGAGTTGTTGGATACGAAAGTCATTACCCAAATTACGAAAACGGGTTTCCCGACAGCTGAAATCACGGTTAGTATTAAAGAAAATGAACTACTGCGATACGGGTTGACATTTGAGCAAATTGCGTTTGCTATTCAAACAAAAAATATCGATATAACCGCAGGTCAAATTAGAGGTACAGATAAAGATTTAATTATCCGAAGTCAAAATAGAACCACCAGCCCGATTGAATTAGGTGAAATGATTATTCGAACTACACAAACGGGCGAAACGGTTTATTTAAAAGATGTAGCAGATATCCAATTTGGTTTTTCAGAGGACTCAGAATTGTCTAAATTTAATGGGCAACCAGCAATCGTATTTAACATTGATAAAACACCTGATCAAGATTTAGCATCAATAGCTGAATCGGTTAAATCGTACCAAAAGAAGTTTAACGAAAACAATCCAGATTATCATTTTCACATTTTCTACGAATTCAATGAAATGCTATCGCAACGTATTGATTTGTTAAAAGATAACGGAATTTTTGGATTGATTCTAGTTCTCATTGCACTGGGATTGTTTTTGAATCTTAAACTTTCTGCTTGGGTCGCATTTGGTATTCCATTTTCATTTTTAGGGATGTTTATCATTGGGTATTTTTACGGCATGACCATCAATATGATTTCCTTATTCGGAATGATTTTAGTAGTCGGAATTCTAGTGGACGATGGAATTGTAATAGCAGAAAATATTTATGCCCATTTTGAACGAGGAAAAAGCGCCCCACGAGCTGCTTTAGAAGGTACGATGGAAGTTTTACCATCTGTATTTACCTCTGTGATTACAACCATGGTGGCTTTCTCCATGTTGTTATTTATTGAAGGAATGGAAATGATGCGCGAAATGGCAGTGGTCGTTATTGCCTGCCTTGGTTTTTCACTTTTCGAAGCATTCTTTATATTGCCTTCTCACTTAGCAAGTAAAAAAATTCTTGCTGTTGAAAAAGTATACACCTTAAAAACATGGCAAGGTATTGCGTTTACCATCGTGGGAATCGTATTGATTTATGTGGCTTCAGGTTTATTTACCAGCTCCTCATTTTTAGCGTTACTATTCCCATTTGCACTTATTATCATTGGAGGTGGAATGATTTTCTCTGGATTTTCTTCTTCACCGGTGGAGAAATATGTGCGTAATGCAGCAGATGGTTTTATTGGATATATCCGAGATAAAGTATTGGAGGATATGCTTCGATTCTTAAATTTCAAATGGTTGTACCGCGTTTTTGTATTCATACCGCTAATTTTTACAATATATTGTATTGCCAGCTTAGCCTCTGGTAAAATTGGTTTTACGTTTTTTCCCAATATTCAACCTGAAATGTTTTTTGTGGAAGTTGCATATAAACCAGGAGAAAATAAGCGTTCTGCCGAGCAGTTTATTCGTGTCGCTACACAAATAGTAAAAGAAGAAAATCAACGAATCATTGATGAAACGGGGGATACACTTCTTTCGTACTACTCAAGTAATGTAGGAGCTGCACGTATGTTGGCACAACAAGGGATGCATGCTGGTTCGGTAACTGTTTTTTGTGATGCGGAAGGTAAAAAAGCTTCTGTGGACGAATTTATGAATCGAATTTCCAAACGAATGGCAGAAACAGCTGAAGCACGTTTGGCAAGTGATTATGTCGTGGTGGGAATGAACAGGTGGGGTAAACCAGTTGAGTTTGGGTTGTCATCAGCCAATAACGAATCGTTGGAGCAGGCGAAGGAGTATTTCAAAAATGAAATTTCGGAAATGAATCAGACGAAAAATGTGGTGGATAACATGCCTCCTGGTAAAAACGAAATTTACCTAAAGTTGCGTCCACAGGCTGAAATTTACAACATTGGTCAAGCCGAAATTTTACGTCAAATTCGCCAAGGTTTTTTTGGACAAGAAGCACAACGTGTCATTATCGGTACAGATGAAGTGAAAATTTGGGTGCGCTATCCACGAGCAGATCGAGAATCTATCTCGAATTTGGAAGACATGCGTATTAAAACGGCAACAGGTGTCGAGTTACCCCTTCGTGAATTGTGTGATTATACCATTGGAAATGGATACGAAAGTCTGAAACGTCGTGATGGAAAGCGCCAGGTAAAAGTCGAAGCAGATGTGATTGACCCTGATAAAACAGCTGATGTGAACGAAAAAATCAGAAAAGAACTTATACCCAAATTGGCTGGAATGTTTCCTGATGTGGAAGTGTTTAGTTTGGGACAAGCTGAGCGAAGCGCAAAAACAAGTAATTCGATGAAGTACATGTCATTGATTGTGATTGTGGTGATGATTATTATCATAACACTCCACTTTCAGTCGTTGTACCAAGCCTTGCTGATTATTTTAGTATTGCCAGCTGGAATAGCTGGTGCTATTTTGGGACATGGGATAGTTGGTATTCCAGTTTCACTACTCAGTGTTTTTGGTATGATTGCGTTGATTGGAGTCTTGGTGAATGATGCTGTCGTATTTCTGGATCGCTACAATGATTTAATTGTGAATGGTTATTCTTCCAAAGAAGCAGGTATTGAAGCTTCACGTTCACGTTTTCGCCCAATTTTATTGACAACGATTACGACAGTGGCAGGATTGTTACCATTGATTGCCGAAACTTCAATGCAAGCTCAGTTTTTGATACCAATGGCTGTATCTATAGCATTTGGGGTGTTGTTCGGCACAATTATGATCCTATTGTTTTTGCCTACTGCTTTGTTATTTGGAAATGATTTCAAACGCACATTTGTGTGGTTGTGGACAGGCAAAAAACCTTCACATGCTGAAGTAGAAACGATTAATCAAATTCAACATAAAATAGATGAAATTGAGCAGGATAAGTAGATATGTACTTGTATTGTTTTTGGTGTTATCTGGTACAATTCAAGGTCAACAACTTACTATAAAAGAAGCATTGGAAATTGCACTTGAACGCAATTTTCAAATACAGATTGCACAAAAGAATACAGCCATCGCTGAAAAAAACAACAAATGGTCAGAAGCGGGAGCTTTTCCAACGGTTGATTTAAGTTTAACATCCTCCAATGCGTTTCAAGATAATACGAAAAACCCATTTACTTTTACACCGGGAATCATTTTGGCGCAAAGTATACAGCCAGGTATTAATCTTAACTGGAATATCTTTTCAGGTATGGGGGTTTCCATTACAAAACGACGTTTGGAGCAGTTGGACGCTCAATCGAAAGGTAATGCTACTGTAATTATCGAAACAACCATATCGGATGTGATAAAGGCGTATTATACGGCAATTATGCACAAAGAACGCTTAGAGTTGTTACGGGAGCTTACAGCATTTTCGAGAAGACAAGTCAAGTACTACGAATTAAAAGAACAATTTGCTGGAGCGAATTCATTAGAGATAATGCAATTTAAAAATCAATACTTGTCCGATTCTACCAACTTGTTAATGCAAGAAATATCCTACACTAATGCGCGACGTAATTTGAATTTGTTATTAAACGTGTCATTAGATAGCTTATATGAACCGACTGATCAGCTCGATTTTATTTTACCTGAGATTAATTCAATAGAAGCCAAGCGACAACTTGTGGAGAATAATAACAATTTGAAAAATCAGATGATAAATGTGCAATTATCCGAGTTGCAACGCAAATACCAACGCTCTTTTTTATTTCCAACACTATCTTTTCAAGCTGGCGTTCAACCAAGTTACTCTTGGATTAGAGAGGTACAAAACGACCTGTTTGAAGCAGAAACCCAAACATTAGTCTATTCTGGAAATATTGTGTTGCGTTATAATTTATTCAACAATTGGAAGTCCAAAAGAGCCGTGGAAGTAGCTAAAATACAGGAAGAAATAGCTGAACTGAACTACGAAGAAATGAAAAGTTCGCTTCTTAATAGCATCAGTGGTTTGTTGGAAATGTATCAAGCACGTAATCAGTTGGTTTCCTTATCGTATCAAAATATCGAATACGCAGATCGTGTATGGGAAATTGGGCAAGAGCGCTTCAGTCTAGGTACGCTAAATTCTATTGACTTAATGACACTTCGCAACAGTTATGTAAATGCAAAATTGACTCATCTTGACAACCTGTACAACCGAATCGAAGTCTTTTTCGAAATTTTCCGACTAACAGGAAATATTGGATTAATATATGATGGAGGCGAGTAATACGTGCATCCAATAGTCACAGTAATTTGTTTCCTAATTACTTTATTAAGGGATCAAAAGTGACAAATGTCACATTTTACTTTTTTGCATTTCCGTATATTTGAGAGGTAAGCATTAAAAAAAATTCAATATAAAAGTCGATGGGGACAAATAATCAACACGATGTAAACGAACGATTACTTCAAATAATACGAAAGTTAAATAACCTTGTTATTGTACTTTTTTTGGTCATTGTATTTTTACCTGTCGTGTTATTAAACACCGACCGAATTGCAGCTTTTTTTAATCAGCTGGGAAGTAAAGTAGAAATCACACCCTATGTTGAGCGAGAAGGTCAATTGACTGATTTACAAATTGAAGCGAATCGAATTTTTAAATCTATAAGTTCGTTACCCGAATTGGATATTCCGGAAACAAAAGTCGCGTTAGGAAAAAAATTATACTTTGATACACGCTTGTCGAAAGATGGGAATATCAGTTGTAATTCTTGTCATAACTTAAATACATTTGGTGTAGATAATTTGCCCACATCTCCTGGAGATACTAAGGAATTTGGAAATCGTAATTCTCCGACAGTTATATACGCATCGCTTCACGCCATGCAATTTTGGGATGGTCGCGCAAAAGATGTAGAGGAACAAGCAGGTATGCCAATTCTGAACCCAATAGAGCACAATATTCCTTCAGAAGCGTTTTTAGTAAATCGTTTAAAGCAGATTGAAGAATACCAAACGATGTTCAAAGCTGCATTTCCAGACGAAGCAGATCCTATCACATACAAAAATTTAACGGCAGCAATTGGTGCATTTGAACGCAAATTAATTCCCGTTAGCCGTTTTGACAGATACTTGGATGGAATCGATTTAGCGCTTAACGATACCGAAAAAGCAGGATTAAAATTGTTCATTGATAATGGATGTATTGCATGCCATAGTGGTATAGCACTAGGTGGAAACGATTTACAAAAGTTTGGCGTGTATGATAACTATTGGACGCATACCAACAGTAAAGTGATTGATAATGGGTTGTACGATTTAACGAAGAAAGAAGCAGACAAGTATTTCTTTAAAACACCAAGTTTGCGTAACATCGAAAAAACGTTTCCCTATTTTCACGATGGTTCTGTAGAACGTTTGGAGGATGCTGTTCGTATCATGCACAATATTCAAAATGGAAAAGAATTTGATACTGATGAAATTCGTAAGGTTGTAGCTTTTCTGAAAACATTAACCGCAGATGTAGACGCAGTGTTGAAGGAATGATAAAGAAAGCGTGAATATCATACGACAAAGTTTCATAGACTTAATACCGAGTTGTTTGGTAAATTAGTTGACTAACCTTTGTGTCTTTTTTGTACATTTGAAATATGACGAAAATACACACATACATCATTTTTGGATTAGTAACTATATGGATATCTAACCTTTGTTTTGCTCAAAAAGAGGAAGTAATAGTCGAGTACAATTCTCCAGAACAACTCACGTATGGTTCGACAATAGATTTTTTATTTTTTACTGAAAATTTAAAAAATAACAAGAGAAGAAGTGCGCTAAAGTTTATGGAACGCCATTTTACTATAGAATGTACAAATGGTTATTTTTACTTTGAACCGCATCAATCTGAATTAAGAGGACATTTGGTATTAGCACCATATCCAGAACATTATTATGATACAAAAGTACAATTGTCTATGCATGTTGCCTATAATCAGGGGAAAAATTATGTCTATGATAAAACATTTAATTTTGAATTTGAATTAAATGGCAAACAGGAAATATACTTGAATTATTCTGGAAACATTGGAGAAAAAGGAAGGATGGGATCCAATGAAAAACTTGTTGGATTAGTTTTTAATTATGGTGGGAATGAAGGTAGAAATGGTAATGACGGAGCAGATGGAGGAGATGTGATCGTCAAAATAGCACCATTCAATACGCCTCAGGGAGATAGCATCGTGATAGTCGAAGTTTTTGATAAAAAAGATTCTATTTTATCGATATATAAGCTCCCGGAGTTATATACAGCTATTATTCTTGATGTTTCAGGAGGAAAAGGAGGTGATGGAGGTGCTGGACAAAGAGGTAGTAATACCTTGGTGCAAAATAAAGACGGTGGAAATGGTGGAAACGGAGGGAATGGCGGAAACGGAGGGACAGCAAAAATTTATATACATCCTTCGTTAGATTTTTTGCAGTCTAATTTGCAAATTAATTTTGCAGGAGGTGAGCGCGGTAAAGGTGGAGATGGTGGAACGGCAGGGAGAAGCGGTATGCGGGCAAAACATGAATTTGAAGGCAACCCAGGGTTTTCTGGTAAAGATGGAAAAGACGGTGCTTTAGGTCAAAAACCAGAAATTAGTATTTCACCAATCAACTTGGATTGGAATTAGTGGAACATTTCGAATAAACTAATGACTAAAGCTAGAAATACATCTCGACACACATAATTAATTAAATAATTTAAAAACTGACAAATCCCACTTTTTTATCCAATCAAAAACAGCAACTTTGTGGCAAATTTTTGAGGTATGTGGAAAAAATTGAGTTCAGAGGAGATTAAAGCACGTGTATTTTCGGCATTGGAAGACACTGTTAACTACTATGAACAATCCGTGTTGGGTGTTCCAGCATCTCACCTGGATAGCCAAGTGTTTTACCAAGGGGCTTCGTTTTTAAAGGAAGCTCCATTCATTTCGACATTGGTACGCAATCCTAACCATATTGGATGTCATACATTGGGTAAATCCGAAAGCTTTTTTAGAGGTACACAAGAAATTGAAAAGGAACTGATCGAAATTTGTGCAGTTGATATTTTAAAAGCAACACCTAATTCCATCGACGGTTATGTGGCTTCCGGTGGAACAGAAGCAAATTTGCAAGCAATATGGATTTACCGCAATTATTTTAAACAAGAATTTGCCGTAAACAATAACCAAATTGGTATAATATGTAGTGCAGACAGTCACTATTCGATGGACAAAGCATCCAACGTATTATCCATACAATTGGACAAAGTAGCGGTAGACTTTAACAACAGAAGTCTAACCAAAGAAGCTGTATCTGATACTGTTTTGCGCTTGCAAGAAAAAGGCGTTACACATTTCATTGTAGTAGCCAACATGATGACAACGATGTTTGGTAGTGTAGATTCAATAGATAGTTACACGACAGTGTTGGATGAGATGAATATTCCCTACAAATTACATGTGGATGGCGCTTATGGGGGATTTTATTATCCGTTTACTAAAAAGGATACACAACTAGCTTTTTCAAACCCAAAGGTTTCATCCGTTACGCTTGATGCACATAAAATGTTGCAAGCTCCTTATGGTACTGGATTGTTTTTATGTCGAAAAGGGTTGATACATTTCACCAATACAAAAGAAGCAAGCTATGTGGAGGGCGAAGATTATACACTCATCGGGAGTAGGTCTGGAGCAAATGCTATTGCAATTTGGATGATTTTAACTACTTATGGACCTTTCGGATGGAATGAGAAAATTTTGATTTTGCAAAATCGAACGAACTGGATGTGTCAGCAATTGGAGCAATTAGGAATTGACTATTACCGCAATCCCTATTGTAATATCATTACCATTAAATCGAAATTTGTGAAACCCGATGTGGCAAAAAAATATGGTTTAGTGCCAGATAATCATCAAGAGCCTAACTGGTATAAAATTGTCATTATGGAACATGTAACGACAGAAGGGTTGGTGCCATTGGTTGAGGAGTTGGCGAGTTAGATTAGATTCAAGACTAAAAGATTCAAAGCCTGTCCCGCCTGAGCGGGAATTTTAAGACATTAGAAATTAGACAATGAAGTACGTCTATCTAAAATCGTTTTGGGTCAAAAACACACAGTCTATGTCTATCTTCTAACAGCCTTTTGTCTAGCTTCTAACAGTCTTTTGTCTATCTTCTTCGAGTCTTTTGTCTCAAAAACACCTACCGCTGTCCCATATACCCCGGTTTTCCATCAGGGATATCAAAAATCCATGTATAAAAACCAATAAAATGGGAATCGAAAAACCCGTGACGACGATAATATGTTTGCGGAATATACACCCGTTGTGAATCACTAAGCCCTTTTGCTTTTGATTGCGGCGCTACACCATCTAACATACATGGAGCAATAGGAGCTAATTCTGCATGGTTACATCCGTATTGCCAAATTTGTTGCCATTCAGTACGGTCAACTAAACCGCTTTCTGCATTTTCGGGAGCGATGATGTAAAATTCGCCAAAGTTGATTCGCCCCCGCATCGACTCAATCATTCCTAATGCATACGCATACCCCATTGAATGAGCAACAATGAAAAGGGTGTCATTGTCCGAACGATTTGGGACTTCGTTGAGTAATTGAAGTAAATTATTACCTGCAATTCGGCCGTTTTCTCTTCTCAAATAAAACCCTGATTTATTTGCGTTTAAAGGGAGTAATGAGGCAGTTTTCTTTTGCGAACTTCCAAACCATCTAGAGCCCCCTGTATTGGTATATGCACATGTGTGATTTTCAGGATCGACACAACGTTTGGGGTATTTATTGGATAGATTGGTGAAATTAAGCAAACTTCTATAATTTGATGTGCTCACTGAAAAATGACCGTCGGCATAAAACGTTTCACTCGGATTTAGTCTTTTTTGAATACGTAAATCAATTTCTTGCCATGGCCGCCAATAATCGTATCGGTCAAAATTAAATATGAGGTTGTTAGAATTTGGAAATTCAAGTCCATTACGCTGAATATCCTTAAAGTTTTCTTCAAAAGTATGACCGATTGATGTAGGTCTATATCCATTGACAAAAACTAAGATATTTTTCACAGGATCCTCTTCGATTTGAAGGCGAGCGGTAATGTTTGTTCCAGCGTGATTGAACACTACTTGATGGTCATATTGCCCATTCTCGTCCATGTAGTTAAAAACGAAATAGTGATTTTCAGCATTCTTTCGATACTGCTGTGTCACGACAATTAACGTATCGCTATCTGATTTAAAACGACAACTTGCCCATTGGTTGGTCGAATCTTTTTTCAATTCAAAATACAAGACTTTTTTCCGTCGTTTCATGTACCAATTTTCACCTCTTTTGAACAGGATTTCACTTCCCATTTCTTCTTCAAAAGTGCGTTTTAAGTTCTTATTGTAAAGAATTGATCGGTTTGCGTCTGCGTAACTTTGACCTGTTAAGCCCACAATTAATCCAGAAGTGATTTCATGTTTTTCCAATTGCTTGTTGACTAGAAAAAAGACAATGACGGAAACAAGAACAGTAACTAACAGAATAGCGGTATTGGTTACAATCATCCAAATTCGTGAGATACTTAAGTTCGCTCGTAAACGATAACGTATTTTTCGTTGTAGAACCCACATAATAAACCATAACAAGGCTAATAAAATGAAATGCCAAATGCACACAAAGTATTTTCCTATGGCAAAGAGCGGTTTAAAGAAATAATCTTCGATATTCAGGTGATATGAAACATAATTTTTCTTGTAAGGTCTTTTAATACTGCGCAATAAATTACCAGGTTCAAATAATAGGTTACCGTTTTCATCTTCTTCCCAAAAATAATAGGCAATCATACCATTGTTTGTACGCACATCTTCATCTGCATCGTACAGAGAATAACTATTCGCACTATTGACTAGTCGTTCCCATTGAAAATGTGTTAAACTTGTCCCTCCTAATTCGTCCATTAAATTGGTTGTCGTTTCTCTATCAGGACCATTTTCCAGCCATGAAGATTGAAGAATTCCGATTCCACGAGCTAAGTTTCGCGCAGTTTGGATATGGAAAGTAGAATCATTCATGTATTTTACAAACCCTAATGCTTTATTTTTAGCCATGAAGCCCTGCACATTCTCATTTACAAATTCAGGAACAATAAAGAAGTAATATGATTTTTTTGACGTAGATGGATGTTTGTCAAAATATGCATCACGTAAGCTCCTCATTTGACTTGTGTAGTGATCGTAACTGGCAGAAGGATTGTCAAATACAGTGGTGCGGTTAAATTCGTCAGTTTCAAAAAGAGGCTCGATTTTGATGTCGAAGCGCATATTCACTTGTGCATATACACCATTGAGGTACTTTTCAAGTGCTAGCATATCAGGAACATCTTCTATTAATGGGATGAATATGATTTGTTTTTGTTGAACCGGATAAACAGTTACGTACAATCGACCTAAGTCTTCTTCACCATATACCGCTCTTAATGTATAATTTGTGTTCATAGCAGGCAACGAAAGGACTGCTGTGCTATCGTTTTTAAAACGATGTCGGACTTTAATAGGCGAGTCTTCAATCATAAAATAGACACTATCCCTATTGATTAAAGCAAAGCGATTGATGAATAATGCCTCAACTTCATCGGTTTCATATTCGCCAACTGATTTATGGGAGATATAATAGTGTTTGTTCACAGAATTTTCCCACAATTCATAATAGTTTACCCATTCGTTGTGTTGAAAAAAGTCAAATCCAAACTTTTGTTTTTCAGAAGCTTTAAATTGAATAAATGGCAATGTAGCGGATTCGTGATTGCGTGAACGCACGTCCTGTTGAGCTGCTGTGTAGGAAAGCAGGCAAATCAAAATCCAACTTAGCAAAATGCTATATTGCTTCATGTCTTCAAATTTACGTATCTATAAACTGAAAAACTGCTAATGTTTTATAAAATTTTGTGCTGATTACAATTCTTCGTACTCCATCTAAAGTTCTCGCTTGTAAAGGAACAAACTCTTACTATCTTTGTTCGTTGAAGCAATTGGTTTTATGGCTGAATATTTAGTATATCGTTTTCCTGGAGAATCCATACAGCTCTTTCGAGGTAAATGGCATTCAGCCTCTTGGGAAGCTATAGCCGATATAGCCAATGCGTTTGTGTTTTCGGATGCCAATGGGGAGAATTTGCGTGTGTTTGAGTCTTTCGAATCCATTTCGCCTGATCAAATTCAATTTTCTTTTCCTCAGGACACGAATCAACCGATTATTTCGAAAGAGGAATATCTTTTTCAGTTGACCAATTTAATGGATGCAATGTGTCAGCAAGGTGTGGGTAAAGTGGTGTACTCAAGAATCAATCGGAAGAATTGGGAAAGTGGTGAAGGGATGACTCTTTTTCATAATTTGGCAGTAGCTTACCCACAAACATTGGTCTATTTGATTGTCTCTGAGTTAGATGGCTGTTGGATGGGAGCAACACCAGAAATTTTAATTGCGGGAAATGATGAGCTGTATCATTCAATGGCATTAGCGGGAACACTAGGGATTGAAGAGCCATCAGCCTCTTGGGGTGAAAAAGAATATGAAGAACAAGCCTATGTTACATCCTTTATTCAAGATGCTATTCACCAACACGGAAAACTAATTCAAGAAAGCACTGTTTATGAACGGCAAGCAGGACCAGTAAAGCATTTGTGTACAGATTTTAAGTTTACACTTCCCAATGCTCACATCATTCCATTTATCCAAACCATTCACCCAACTCCTGCCGTATGCGGTATACCTGTAGCGGAAGCTGCGAAATTGTATGCAACGCACGAATTACATGAGCGAAGAATTTATACGGGATTGATTGGTAGAGTTGATGCGAAAAAACTTAATCTTTTCGTAAACTTACGCTGTATGCAATGTACAGATAAATACGTAGATTTGTTCGTAGGGGGTGGAATTACAAAGGATTCAGTACCGATATCAGAGTGGAATGAAACAGAACGAAAGTCATCAACATTAAGTCATTATTTAACTAAATGAGCGAATCAACAGCTAAAATAGGAGTTCAGCTATTAATAGAAGCATTTTTACAACACGGTGTAACGGATGTCGTGTTTTCTCCTGGTTCACGTAACGCACCACTTGTAATTGGAATTGTTGGATGTGGAAAATTCAATACTATTTCACTTCCAGATGAGCGGAGTGCGGCATTTTTCGCTTTGGGAATGGCACAACAAACCAATCGACCTGTTCCTGTGATGTGTACAAGTGGAAGCGCATTGTTGAATTACGCTCCTGCTGTAGCAGAGGCATATTATCAGCGTGTGCCATTTATGGTTGTGTCTGCTGATAGACCGCTCGAATGGATTGATCAAGGAGATGGACAAACGATTAATCAACAGGGTGTATTTGCCAACTTCATCGATTATAACATTAGTTTACCAGTTGAACCATTTAATGAATCCCAACAATGGTACTACAGGCGAGAGATTAATACGGCGTTAAATTATGCTCAAAAAGGCCCTGTTCACATCAACATGCCTTTTGAAGAGCCTTTGTATGATAAAAGTGCTTCGAAAACCTTTTCTGCACAAGCGATTCAATTGGTTCAATCTAGCGAGGAGATGCTTTCAGATGAGGTAATGAATGAGTTGTATAATGAATGGTATAGCGCTAAAAAACGGATGATACTCATTGGACAAAAACACTATTCGCTCCGATTTTTACAACTAATGGAACCTTTGTTGAATGATCCTGACACCTTGGTTCTTGTCGAAAATACGTCCAATATAGTTCATCAAAATGCTGTACATTGTATCGATCGGACTTTAGCTCAGTTGGAATTGTTAGACATTGAGGCATTTACTCCCGATTTACTAGTGACGTTTGGTGGTGCGATTGTATCCAAAAAGATTAAAACATTTTTAAGATCTAAACACGTAAAGTCGCACTGGAAAATAGGAGCAGATTTTCCATTTATGGACACATATCAGCATCTTACGAAATCAATCGCATTGGACGAATGTTCGTTTCTAAACCAATTTACCTCACGATTAAGTATTAACGGGGATTCAAATTTTGGCGTCAACTGGAAAAGTGCTGATTATGCGGCAAAAGACAAACACACTAAATTCTTATCGACATTGAAATTTTCAGACTTGAAAGTGATGGAAATTGTGCATGATTCGATACCAGATAAAAGTCATCTTCATTTAGGAAATAGTTCTGTTGTTCGATACGCACAATTGTTTGATCCTATCAAAGGGGTAAATTATTGGTGTAATCGTGGAACCAGTGGAATTGATGGAAGTGTGAGTACTGCTGCTGGCGCTGCATTTGCAAATAGCACTCAGTTTCATACGTTAATTGTGGGTGATATCTCTTTCTTTTATGATTCGAATGCATTATGGAATCAGTTTTTGACACCAAACTTGAGAATTATCGTGGTGCATAATGGAGGAGGGGGTATATTTAAAATTATTCCAGGACCGGATACAACTCTGCAATTAGAAGATTTTTTTGTGACTGCTCATAACTATTCTGCTGCGCACATTTGCAAAGCATTTGAAATTGATTATTATCACGCGTCATCACAAGATGAATTGGAACAGGAAATAATTAACCTGTATCAGCCTACTAGTAATAACAGGCCTGCTTTACTGGAAATTTTTACACCAGCTGAGATAAACGATAAAGAGTTAAAACGTTATTTTAATACCATACGCAATGCGAGTAATAGTTAGTCTGTTCATGTTTTTTTTGATGGGAAATTACAATGTATGCATGGCCCAAAAAGAGAAACCAAAGTTGATTGTTGGTATTGTAGTTGACCAAATGCGGGCAGATTATTTGTACCGTTTTGCGAATCATTATGGAGAAAACGGACTGAAATTATTGATGAATGAAGGAATGAATTTTCAAAATTGTCACTATAACTTTGTACCTACATTCACAGGGCCTGGACATGCATCAATCTATACTGGGACAACGCCTTCAAATCATGGAATAGTTGCCAATTCATGGTGGAGTAAAAGTGAAAATAAACGTGTGAATTGTGTGGAAGATGTACACAGTTTACCAATTGGAAGTGCTACGGATAGTAAAGGAAATTATTCGCCTGTTCGCCTTAAATCCAATACGATTACCGATCAAATAAAATTGATGGATAGCCGATCAAAAGTGATATCGATATCCATTAAAAATCGTGGTGCAATTTTACCTGGGGGGCATGCCCCTGATGGTGTTTACTGGTACGATTATGCGAATGGAGGATTCATGACAGGTAGTTACTATATGAATAGTTTACCGAATTGGGTCAATGAATTTAATAAAAAGTCAAACGCAAATTTTTACTTAAAGGATAAATGGGAAACACTCAAGCCGATTGAAACATACCTAGAAAGTCGAGCCGATAATTATGCTTATGAGTCGTCAATTACAGATGAGGCTCCTGTTTTTCCATACGATTTAAAAAAAGCAATAAAAAACGGAAAAAATAAATACGATTTATTTGTACACACTCCTTTTGCCAATACCTTGTTAACAGATTTTGCGTTATCTGCAATGGAACATGAGCAATTGGGAATGGACGATGTGACAGATTTTTTAGCAATCAGTTATTCTTCTCCCGATATCATAGGTCATTCGTTCGGACCTTATTCTAAAGAGATGCAAGATGTGATGATACGATTGGATCGTGACATCGAAAAACTCATTACGGAATTAAATGCACAAATTGGAAAAGATAATTATGTACTGTTTTTAACAGCTGATCATGCTGTTGAGCCTATACCTCAGTATTTATTAGATCATAAGATGGCTGCGGGATATTTTTTCTGGAAACCATTTTCAGAGCATGTGAAAACGAGTGTAGCTGAACGATTTGGGGCCAACTTAATTTCGGATATGTACAACTACTCCATTTATTTGAATGACGAACAAATCACATTACTTGAAATAAACAAAAACGAAGTGATTTCGTTCGTAAAGCAGCTTGTACAGAATTACCCTCATATTAAACAGGTATATACAGCTGAAGAGTTAATGCAAACTAACTTTGTTCACGAATGGTCTAAGAAAATTGCATTAGGTTTTCATCCGTTAGAAGCAGGAGATATTTTGCTCACACTTGAACCTGGTTATTTGACAGTAAAGGAAGATACTTTCAAAAGCAAACAAGGAACGAGTCATGGTTCCGCATACAATTACGATACCCAAGTTCCGCTTTTATTTTATGGTAAAGGAATTTCCGCATTAAATGTCTATGAAGAGGTTGAAATCACTGCAATTACCCCCACTTTAGCATTGCTTTTGGGGTTGACAAAACCAAGTGGTTCAACTGGAGATGTATTAATTCCAGTATTGCAAGGAAAAAAATAAACTAAGCACATCCATCGAATAGTACTTAGTTTACTCAATATGTTAAGGAGTATTATAAACCTTTCTTAAGACGCATCAGGACAGAGAACGTTAAGTCAATGTCGTTTGTATCTACAATAATTGAAAACTCGTTAGCTGTAGAAACAATTTCCACAATGTTTATACCTTCCCAAGCTAGGTGCTTTAGAATAAAATAATAAACACCAGAAATGTCTTTATTGGTAGTAGGTAATTTGATTGTCACCGAAGCCAAGTTAGGGATGTGAGCACGAAGGTTTTCATCCTTAAAAATACTTGTAAACAAAGGTGCAGCTAAACTACTTGTGATATATGTTGTTTCAGTAACGCCATGACAAACAGTGAAAAAAGCATCTTGTTCAGCAGATAACTTTCTCATTAATTCAAGTTGTTTGTTCTTTAGGTTGTCAGAATTTTGATACGTGTAATCTTCAAGATCACTTCGCACTAAAAAATCCCCTAATTCGCCCATCATATGACGAATCTTCATGTTGATTTTGTGATATGAACCAGGTGACATGCGTTTTATTGCCATAACAATAGCGCCTTCTTTCACCTCTTTTCTCATTTGTTCTTCAATCTCAGGCTTCAATTTTCGAGCTAATGCTGAGATATTGATTAAATCCTCTGATATCGCTTCACGTAGGAATGGGGAGCGATTAATAATGTCTTCTGTAATTTTTCCTATACTCATAATCAGTAAGTTGCAAATATTGTGTTTGTTATAATTGCGAAATTAGAGATTAATTTGAATTATTAGGTAAAATAGAACAACAATTCCTACAAAAATAGAAAAATGAGGGGGCGACCCCTCATTTTTTAAAATTCGGTTAAATTATGAACTTAATTTTCTACCTCTTGGTAACCTGGGAAGTTTCGCTTGTCGTATACAAATTTGGTTGCAGGAATTTCAACATTTCCATCAAATTTCAATAATTCGTATATCATTTTAGTACCATCTTTCATTTTCACCTCAACAGATTTTAAATCTTTGGTAGTAGTTACCTTTAAGATGATAGTGTGGTATTCACTTTTCCCTGGTTCTTTAGGGAATAAATGTATGGTGTATACACCCGCATCTTCACTCACAAATTTACTGTTAAATCCTGATTCCCAAATACTCATTAACTTTTTTGGGTTTATCGACTCATCGTCATCATCTTCTACAGAAGATATATAGACAGCTTTATCTTCTTTAGAAACAACCCAAACTTTGACACCGTTAGAGATTACAGTATTGTCTCCATATATCGTATGGAATTTGTTGCCACTTACCCAACCTTTTCCAGTTACATTTTCGTTGACCCCTGTGTCATTGTTTTTGATTGAGGCTTTAAAATCAACGTAAAAAGTTTTGTACGATTTAATTTTCTTGCTTAAATCATCCAATATACCTTTTGATTTATCCTGAGCAAATGCTGGTAGGATCGCGAAAAGAAAGAAAAACGTTAAAATTCTCATAGTTTATTATTTATAATGCATTATGCATATATTGTGCCAAAATTACAAAAGTCCTTTTGATTTGAGGTATTCTTCAAGATGTATTTCGTCTTGAATAAGTACTTCACGTGCTTTTGAACCTTTGAAAGGACCGATAATCCCATGTGCTTCAAGTTGATCCACGATACGACCAGCGCGGTTATAACCGAGTTTTAACTTCCGTTGTAGTAAGCTTGCAGAACCTTGTTGGTGAATTACAATTACCCTTGCGCCCTCTATAAACATGGAGTCAATTTCATCCAAATCAACATCTCCTGTTTCGCTGCCTTCGCCTACATATTCGGGTAATTCGTAAGCACTAGGATAAGCTCGCTGATTGCCAATAAAGTCACATATTTCATCTACTTCTGGTGTGTCAACAAATCCACATTGAAGTCGGGTGAGGTCATTTCCAGTTGTAATCAACATGTCTCCTCGACCGATTAATTGGTCTGCACCAGATCCATCCAAAATGGTACGGGAGTCGATTTTAGATAACACTCTAAAAGCAATACGAGCGGGAAAATTCGCTTTGATCATACCTGTTATTACATTAACAGAAGGTCGTTGAGTCGCTACAATGAGGTGAATTCCGATTGCTCGTGCTAATTGAGCAAGTCGTGCAATTGGATGTTCAACTTCTTTTCCAGCCGTCATGATTAAGTCCGCAAACTCGTCAATTAGCACTACAATGTATGGCATGTAGCGATGTCCTTTTTCAGGGTTTAATTTGCGATTAATGAATTTTTCGTTGTATTCTTTAATGTTTCTTACATGCGCTTCTTTTAGTAATTCATATCGATCATCCATTTCGATACAAAGCGAATTGAGTGTTGCTACCACTTTACTGGTGTCAGTGATAATGGGTTCACCGTCTCCAGGCAATTTTGCTAAGAAGTGGCGTTCAATTTTATTGTATAGCGTCAATTCAACCTTTTTAGGGTCAACCAGCACAAACTTAACCTGCGCAGGGTGTTTTTTATACAAAATGGAAATCATTATTGCGTTCAGACCAACAGATTTACCTTGACCTGTGGCTCCCGCTACGAGTAGGTGAGGCATTTTTGTTAAGTCAAACACCAACGTTTCATTGGTAATTGTTTTTCCCATTACGATAGGTAGTTCCATATCAGAGTTCTGAAACTTTTCGGAAGAAATGAGTGAACGCATGGAAACCATTTCAGGTTTCGAGTTAGGGACTTCAATACCAATTGTTCCTTTTCCAGGAATAGGAGCAATTATACGAATTCCTAGTGCGGCTAGACTAAGTGCAATGTCATCCTCTAAGTTCTTTATTTTCGAAATTCGAACACCTGGCGCAGGAACAATCTCGTAGAGTGTAACGGTTGGGCCAACAGTTGCTTTGATTTTTGCAATTTCGATGTTGTAATTACCTAAGGTCTCAACAATTTTATTCTTGTTGTTTTCAAGCTCTGCTTTATCGATGTTAATTTGCTTACTACCATATTCCTTCAGTAAATCAATCGGAGGTAATGTGTAACTTGAAAGGTCTAGTTTAGGATCATATTCGCCAAATTCTTCAACTTTCGTATTGATTTCTTTTTCGGATAATTCTTCTTCTGTTTGAGCTATTTCGACCGAAAAGTCATCGTCATCAGATGTGATTTCGTCTACCTGATCGGGTTCCCCTTTCGAAATTATCTCTAATGTTTCAAAAGCAATTTCATCTTCTTCACTCCATTCATCTTCTTCTAGATTGGTAAGGTCAATTGTTTCAGAGGGGTCTTCTTCCAATAATTCATCTTCTGTCAACGTATTGACCGCATTAAAATCAGTTTCGTTTAGATGCGAATCTCCTTCGCCTTCTTCTGGAATACCTTTTAATTTAGAGCGTAATGCGTTAAAGTTTGGATTAAATAGAATTACCACACTGATAAAGCCACTAATCACAACAAAAAGAAATGCACCAAAACTTCCTAAACTAATTTTCAGCCAATTGTTGATTTCAAATCCAAATGCTCCACCTAAATTTGATATATGTGAAGCAAAAAAGCCAAGAAAAATACTACACCACAAAATCCCGATAGAGGTGATGGCAAACATTTTCCCAATACGCATAATTTGAAGTCGAAGAAGTAATTTCGAACCAATAACCAAAGCCATAAACGAAAAGGCAATAGAGGCAACTCCAAACCACCTGTAGATAAACAAGTGTGAAATCCATGCACCAAATTTCCCAAGCCAATTTTCTACGGGCTCAGGATTTTCATCAAACATAAATTCCCACAATCCCTTTCCAATCACACGGTCTTGGTCAATTTTCCATGTGAAAAAATACGACATGCATGCCAATAAGAAATAGACAGAAAAAAGCAACGATAAAGCACCGATGATATTACGCGTTCTGTTTTTATCAAATTTTAATTTCAGTAACTCGCTACCTTTGAAAATAGGTGATTTCTCTTTCGACTTTTTTTCCTTTTTTTCTTTTTCGTCTTCTTCAATAATTAGTCTATTTTTTTTCGCCATGAATCATAGGTTCTTAATCTTACGAAGTTAACGGACTTTAGGCTTGTGAATGAGTATCAAAGCAAACATGTTTCCACAATAGGATGTTAATCCAAGGGAAATGAGCCTTGGGGAATATTTTCTAACCTGAGATCGATTGTTATTTTGTTGTCAGATTTCTATCCTGAAATGATGAACGAATTGATTATTCAATTAATTTCCCTGAGTCATATTTTTCTTTTAGAATTTCGTCACCTTGTGTGCTAAACACAGTTAATTCCCCATGAAGACGCCCTTCTATATATTCTGCTCTTAAAGCTATGGTAGAATCAGCATAAAAGTTTTCGCAAGTTCCTGTGAAAAAAGTGCCATTAAAAAGTTTGAGTTCAGTCTGTGAAAGTGAATCTGTAAAATCAGACAAGTCCTTACAATTACATTTTAGTGCATCTTCACCTTTTGCAGAAAGTATGCTGCCGTTTTTGTAGAGGGTACGAGTAAGGAGTTGTCCATCCATATTGAAAATACTGAAGTAACCATTGTAAATGCCTTTTAGTAATTGGCGTTCTTCCATAGTTATAGTTGTTTCTGGGTAAAATCTTTTGCAGGTTCCTGAGAAAGGAGCGGTTCCATCTAGTGTAAATTGCTTATTATTGTTTAGTTGTAAATCACCGCACTCACAGTAAGGCAATTCTTCGTAGGCATCATAATCTCCACTTAGTATGCGTCGCTCAATTTCTTCAAAATTGGTACCGCATGAAAGCAAAAGTGTACATACAGAAAGAAAGCTGAGATATCGTTTAATGGTTGTCATATGAATAGTGATTTTACTGTTTGTATTGGAATAATAACCTCAAGTTGAAAAAAAGAATTAATTTCAAGAACTCAAAGTTAAAACTATTTTATCAGTTCGTCATCATCATTTGATAAAGATATGCCACACGTTAAAAATGCACTAATTCGTTACCGAATAATTGATCGCGCTATTCGAAGTGAGTTTCAATCTTATCCGTCAAAGGTTAAGTTGAGAGAGCTTTGTGAAGAACATTTATTTGGTTCAGTTTCGGGAGAAAACATATGTGATTCGACTATAGAGAAAGATTTATTTGCGATGCGAATGGAATATGATGCTCCGATAAAGTACAGCGTCAAATTTCGAGGTTATTATTACGAAGACCCTTCGTTTACAATAGATGATACACCATTAACCGCAGACGATGTTTCTGCACTAAAATTTGCAGCAAGTACCATTGCTCAATTTCGAAACACGGACTTTTTTAAAGAATATGGTTTTGCACTTGACCGAATTATCGAGCGTATCGATTCCACAAAGCATGATGTCAAGTCGGGTAATGATAATGAGATTATCCAATTCGAAACAGGTTATGGAAATTCAGGGCAAGAATACATCAACGTGTTGCTAAATGCAATTGACAGTAAAGTGCAAATTTGGTTTGATTATACCAATTTTGCCACAGAAGAGAAAAAAAGGCGAAAAGTTACCCCCTTATTGATTAAGGAATATCGCAATAGATGGTATTTGATTAGTTACGATTTGGTTAAAGATCGAATTGCTACATTCGGTTTAGATCGTATTTCGAATTTGGAATTATCTGATGAAAAAGCGAGTGCACCTGTTTATTTTAATCCAGATGTTTATTTTAAACATTCAGTCGGAATTACAGTTACGGGAGATCAGCCTGTTGAAGTGACGTTTAAAGCCAACAATTTGGCTGCAAAATATATCAATTCTCAAGCATTCCATCCTTCGCAAGAAATTGTAAAGGAGGGGAAAAAGCGCACAACTTTTAAACTAAACGTATTGCTGACAGAAGAACTTATCCGCAATATGCTTAGTTATGGTGGTGAAATAGAAGTCTTAGAACCACTTTCATTACGGGAAGAAATCATCAAACGAGTTAGTTTGATGGTCGAAAGGTATAAATCAACCGTAGATTAATGTTGGTCGACGAGTTTTCTCTTTTCCAATACAGCAAGGGCTAAACGTATTTCATGGTATGCTATTTTTCCATCCAGTTGATCAAAAATTGGTTTCAGTTGAGTAGTGTCTTCCATTTCTTTCGTGATGTCGGACAGGGTATTCACAACTTCATCACTCACATATTGATTGATGTCGATGTCAAATCCGTCGATGTATAATTTGGCAAGGTGTGAAAAAATGGTGGTAGGATTAACGTCCCTTTTTTCTGCAATTTCTGTTGGTGTATAACCTTGTTCATACAATTCGAATGTTAGTTCGTAAGTGGATTTCTTCGGTTTTTGATCGTTTACAAATTGTTGTATGACCTTTAAAAATTCATCGCCATAGTTTTCTAATTTTTGAAGACCAACACCAGAAACATCTAGCATTTCAGTATTGTCCATAGGTTTTTTAGATGCCATGTCGTGAAGTGTAGCGTCACTAAATACGATGTAAGCAGGGACATTTTCTTCTGTTGCAATAATTTTACGTAATGCTTTTAACCTGTTAAACAATGCTTCGTCAGGTGAGAGAGAGGTTGCTTTAGAGCGCTCTCGTTTCGCTGGTTTTTCTTTTACCTTTATTTCATGCTGAGCTAAAAAGATGGTTTGATTTTGAAACAGTACGCGTTCACCAAATGCAGTAATGCGCAAATGAAAATTTTCATCGTAAGCGATTTCAATAAGCCCTTGATTCAACATTTGTGTAATGTAATGCTGCCACTCTTCGTTGCTCAAGTCACTCCCTGAACCGTATGTTTTGAGTGTTTGAAAATTATTGGAATAAATATCAGCGGTTTTTGCTCCACGCAATAGTTGAATTAATAAATTGATGCCCACCTTTTCGTTCGTTCGCTTAATACCTGAAAGTGCTTTTTGCGCCAAAATGGTGCCGTCAAAAAATTGGGGTGGATTATGACATACATCACAATTGCCACAATTTTTCTCGAGGTTTTCACTGAAATAATTCAACAATGTTTTTCTTCTACATGTTTGCGATTCAGCATACTGCAACATCCGATTTAATTTCTCAATCAATACTTCTTTATGAGGACTGCTTTGTGCAAAATCAGCGAGCATTTTTACATCCCGCATGGTGTAATACAGTAAGGTTTCAGATGCTAGTCCATCACGACCTGCTCGACCAATTTCTTGATAATATCCTTCAAGATTTTTGGGCAGGTTGTTGTGTATAACCCACCTGACATTTGATTTGTCAATTCCCATTCCGAAAGCTATTGTAGCGGTAATCACAGGTATGCGGTCGTTGATAAAGTCTTCTTGAATTTTGGAACGCTCTTCGGCAGATAAACCAGCATGATAGTGTGCTGCTGGAATACCATTTTCAAGTAAAAAAGCACTCCATTCTTCTGTTTCTTTTCGAGATAAACAATAAATGATTCCAGATTGACCTTCTTTTTGGCTTATAAAATCAATTATTTGAGCTTGTTTTTTGGGTTTAGGCATATTCCCTTTTACCGTTAAACTCAAGTTTGGTCGATCAAAAGAGGATAGAAAAGTTTTGGGATTAATTAAACCAAGCTTACTTTCGATTTCTTTACGAGTAGCTTTGTCTGCGGTGGCGGTTAAGGCCACGAAAGGCACATTGTCCCATTTCGATCTAAGTGTGTGAATTTGCGTATACTCAGGCCTGAAATCATGTCCCCACATCGAAACACAGTGAGCTTCATCTATTGCAACTAATGATATGTTTACAGCATAAAGCCAGTTTTCCATTGCTGAAAAGAGTGTTTCAGGCGCCATGTAAAGTAGCTTGTACCCCCCTTTTTTTGCCTGTTCGATAATGCTATTTTTTTCATCGTCTTTTTGAGAACTGTTAAAAAAAGCTGCGCTAACACCGTTACTTTTTAGTGCTTCGATTTGGTCTTTCATCAGTGAAATTAAAGGAGAAATAACAAGTGTGGTTCCTTCTCTTGTAAGTGCGGGAATTTGAAAGCAAATTGATTTTCCACCGCCTGTGGGCATAAGCACAATAGTATCTTTATTCGATAAAATATGGGCAATTATTTCTTCTTGTTGCGGACGAAACGAGGAATATCCGAATACATCTTTTAGATGCATTTTAGCATGTTCAATCATGTCTGTTTAATTTAAAGGTTAGGACTGCGAATGTATGATAAATAAAGTATTTTTCCAAGAATAATTGAAAAAGAAATAAACGTATGGATTAGGATTTACGATGTGTTTTTACAGCTAAATATTAACCTAAGTTCGATTGTTATTAGCTAAAAAATTAAGCCGAAGAAAGATTATCTTCGGCTTAATCCCCAAAAACTAAAACATGAAAAAAAACAACTTTACTGTGGTGAAACTAATGTATATAAATGATATCCATATAGCTAACTTTGCGAAACAAGGTTAACCTTACTTGAAAGCAGTGTTTTAGTTCATCAAAATTTAAAATCGTGGATTCAACTTGAATTCCTTCAAATTATAGTTCGGCACTTGAAGTTTGAAATTGACGATCAACTTTCTTAAACAACCCTTGAAGTACTTTTCCAGGCCCAACTTCAACCACTTCGGTTGCGCCATCAGCAATCATTTGATGCATGGTTTGTGTCCATCTTACTGGTGCTGTTAACTGATCCACTAAGTTTTTCTTAATTTCATCAGGATTAGAAACTCCCTTAGCAACCACATTTTGGTAAACAGGACATTTTGGTGTATGAAAAGTAGTCTTTTCAATTGCTGCTGCTAATTCAGTTCGTGCAGGTTCCATTAGTGGAGAATGGAAAGCTCCTCCAACTTGAAGGATAAGTGCTCTTTTGGCTCCTGCTTCAGTGGCTAGTTCACACGCTTTTTCTACCGCGACTGTAGCGCCAGAAATAACGAGTTGTCCAGGGCAGTTGTAATTTGCTGGTACCACTATTCCATCAACTTGAGCACAAACTTCTTCTACTTTATCGTCTTCAAGTCCTAGTACAGCTGCCATAGTAGAAGGTTCAGCTTCACACGCTTTTTGCATAGCCATCGCACGTTGGTAGACAAGTTTTAATCCATCTTCGAAGTCCAATGTTCCATTTGCGACCAATGACGAAAATTCACCTAGCGAATGCCCCGCAACCATATCGGGTTGAAAACGATCACCTAATACTTTTGCTAGAATTACAGAATGAAGAAATATGGCAGGTTGCGTTACTTTCGTTTGCTTTAACTCATCATCACTTCCGTTAAACATGATGTCTGTGATCCGAAAACCTAATATTTCATTCGCTTTTTCAAATAAACCTTTTGCTAATTCTGACGAGTCGTATAAGTCTTTACCCATACCTGAAAATTGAGCCCCTTGCCCCGGAAATACATATGCTTTCATAGTCTTTGTTTTTCTATCGAATATATTATTTTAGCTTCTTTTGAAGGACAAAAATAGCAACATAGGATTTATAGACAACAATTACGTCGTTATTTCTAGGATGTCTTATTTTGAAACTTACTGATGTAAGGAAGTGCACGAAGCTGAAGAAACAACAAGAATGAAGAGATTAGTAAACCACCATAACCTCCACCTCCGATGCGAGTTTCTCCATCCGTTGGAATAATAATCAAAGAAGCGATATGTCCTACCAGTAATGCAATGGCAAGTATCGTCCCGATGCGATGACCTCTTTGTGTTACAACGCCGAAAACAATAAAACATACGCCCAAAATAATAGATATATGGCCTAATGTAATAACGTCTTCAAGACGCGCAATGCCTATTAGGATTGAACCAATAAAAATATTGAGTACCCCATATAGATATAGCGCGATGTACCCATCTCGAACTCGCTTCATTTCGGTGTGTGCAGTTGTGTCGATTTGTGTGCCGTTTAGATATAGTTCAGGGTGGTGTTTAATGCGTAGGCTAATTTGTGTAGATGGATTAAGCGATAACACAGTAAAATCTTTCAATGCTTTTTTAGAGTCGAAATTCGCAATGGTTTTTCCATTGTAGACTACGTGAATGTCTTTGTAATAGCCTTTCCAAGTAAGTGTTACTTTTTCTGAGCCAGATGGATTTAATAGAAATGATTGTGAAGGCATTTGTTTTTTCGTTTGAAGTTACACCATTTTCCTTAAATGAACTTGAAAAAATGTCTATTTTTATCACCAAATCTATAGAAATGTTAGCTCAACGCATAGTTATTTTCGGTTGTGGTTGGCTTGGTTTGCCACTTGCTCAAAACTTAGTAGCGAAAGGAGCTCATGTAGTTGGAACAACAACATCCGAAGAGAAGAAAACTTTTTTTAGTGATTTAGGAATTCAACCCTTAGTGCTAAAAGTAGGAGATGCATTTAATCAAGCTGAATTTTTAGTGAAATTTAAACCAGAAATTTTAGTGATTGCTTATCCTTTAGGTTCTCGAAGAATGAACGAGAACGAGCATCTTGATCATGTGAAGTGGATTGCCGAACATTTAATTTTCCCTGATTTGAAACAAATCATATTAATGTCTTCTACTTCTGTTTATCCTGATACTGATGGAGAAATGACAGAGCTTAATGTGTTGCGCCCTTCTGGAAGTGGCTTAAGACAGCTAGAGTTTGAAGAAGAATTGCGAAAAATAGTTGGCTCTAAACTTGTCGTACTTCGATTGGCTGGATTAATCGATGAGGTGAGACACCCGGGTAATTTTTTGGCAGGTAAAATTAATCTCCCAAATGGGAAATCTCCAGTCAATTTGGTGCACCGTGATGATGTCATTGCATTTGTGAATTGCGTGTTGTCAGCACAAACAACGAATGAGATTTTTAACGTGTGTGCTGATGAGCATCCTGAAAAAGCAATTTATTACACCAAAATGTCACTGAAAATAGGTCAAGTACCACCTCAGTTTAATTCCGATTTACCGAGTAATGGCAAACTTATTTCGAATTTGAAAGGCAAATTGAGTTTTGGGGTTTCGTATTCGAAAGGTATTTATTCAGTGTAACAAAAATTAATAAACTTACTTATACATTGAATTAATATCTAAGCTTTATGAAACGAATTTTAGTTATTCCATTTGTTGCAATACTACTTTCCGCAGGGATAAAATTGCCAAAAAGTTTACGTGAAACATATAAATTCATACCCGCTGGTGTGGTTGTATTGAATCAGGTTACTGCTTCTATTCAATCCTATTATATCCAAACAAGTGAAGTTACAAATGCTGAATACAATGCGTTTTTAGCGTATTTAAAAAGTAATAATCGAACGGAGGATTACGAGAAAGCGCGGGTGAGAAATGAAAATTGGCTATCCGAATTTGACAAGGGATTCCATAAGCCTCTAGCGGAAAATTATCATGTGCATCAAGCGTATGCTAACTTCCCAGTGGTGAATGTTACACATGAAGGAGCCATGTTGTACGCTGCTTATACTACACAAGTGGTGAACGAACAATTGGCAAAATTGGGCATGAAAGTTATCGTTCGATTACCATACCATGCTGAATTGATTCGAGCTGGTGTAGGTGATGATTTACAAAGAACTTATTCATGGAATGGCCCTTATATGCGCAATTCAAGGGGAGATTATTTGTGCAATTTCACGCACCTTCCTGAAAGTGGACTAACACGCGATGAGAATGGACATTATATTATTGCAAAAGACTATAAATCAACTGTTAATTCAGAACATCAACATGACGTGTTGGCTCCGTCAAAAAGCTATTGGCCTTCCGAATTCGGTGTGTATAACCTGAATGGAAATGCTGCGGAAATGACCATGAAGCCCGGTGAAGCTGTTGGAGGTTCGTGGAGAGATTTGGGATACGATGTAAGACTACAATCCGTATCAACTTATGAGGGTTCTTCGTGCCGAGTAGGATTCCGAACGGTTTTTACGATTGCGGAGGATTAATTGTATTCTAACCGTTGTTTTTATAGTGCTCTGTTATTTGTAACTAGAAGTTTTTCTATAATTGATTAATATATTATCTTTTAATTGATGTGTATTAATAAATGCGTTTGTCCTAATTATCTCCAATTTACCACAAAAAAATTGTGTAGTTTTGCAGGTAAATTAGAATAACAAATAAAAGATGAGTTTATTGACTGTGGGCAGTGTTGCCTTTGATGCGATTGAAACACCATTCGGTAAAACAGATAAAATAGTAGGAGGAGCAGGAACCTACATTGCGTATTCAGCTTCTTATTTTCAGAAAAATCAACGAATTGTATCTGTGGTTGGTGAAGATTTTCCAACTGCTACATTAGAGGATTTACGCAATAGAGGAGTTGATTTGAAAGGGTTACAAGTAAAGTCAGGTGAGAAAACTTTCTTTTGGGCGGGACGTTACCACAACGATATGAATTCACGCGATACCTTAATCACTGAATTAAATGTACTCGAAAATTTTGACCCAGTTATTCCTGAGTCATACCAAGGTGTTGATTATTTAATGCTGGGTAATTTAAGTCCACAAGTTCAGCGTGCAGTTATTGAACGGTTGAATCACCGACCTAAATTGATTGCGATGGATACCATGAATTTCTGGATGGATATCGCTATGGATGAGCTACAAAAGACATTGAAGTTAATAGACGTACTCATTATCAACGACGAAGAAGCGCGTCAGCTTTCGAAAGAATATTCGCTGGTAAAAGCAGCAAAAGTGATTCGTGCAATGGGACCTAAGATATTAATTATCAAGAAGGGTGAGCATGGGGCATTATTGTTCCACGAAGAGAAAGTATTTTTTGCGCCAGCTTTACCATTAGAATCAGTATTTGACCCAACTGGTGCAGGGGATACCTTTGCGGGAGGATTTATCGGATACCTATCTAGTGTAGATGATATCTCCTTTGATAGTTTAAAAAGAGCCATTATCGTAGGCTCGGCTATGGCGTCATTCTGTGTAGAAAAATTCGGAACAGAGCGAATAGAAACATTGACAGAACGAGAAATAGAAAATCGAATTCAACAATTTGTGGATTTGGTTAATTTTGATATGGTACAAACTGTAAGCTAAATTATTAGCTTAAAAACTGCGTTATGGAAAAGAAAGATTTTATTGAGAAACTTCGGGAATTGATAAGTGTTGAAGATTTAATTGCTGTTAGTTCAGAAGTCAATGAACTGAAAACGAAATTCAATGACTTCATTTTGGAAGAAGAACGTCTTCATCAAGTTGCTCACCTAGAAGCAAATGGTCCAGAAGTGCCAATGGAACCTTATTTCGATAAATTAAATGATGAATTCTTTGAACTATACGCGGATTTTAAAACACGTCGAAAAGTACAATTGGATGCTAAAAAAGCAGAAGAAACTGAAAACCTCAAACAAAAAAGAACATTGATTGAACGTCTTCGCACCGTAATTAGCGAAGAAGAAAATATCGGCACAGCTTTTTCTATCCAAAAAGAAATTCAAGATAAATGGAAAGAAATAGGCGATATTGCTCGAGAAAAACGACAAGAAATTCAAAACGAATACAGTCGTTTAATGGAAGAGTTCTTCTATAACATGAAGATTTATAAAGAACTTAAAGAGCATGATTTACGCCGAAACCAACAATTGAAGCAAGATATTATTGATAAACTTAAATCACTTGCTGAAAATCCAGCCATCAAAGAGGTTGAAACAGAACTTAAGGCATTGCAGCACGATTGGGAGGAAATAGGACCTACTTTTCAGGCAGAGTGGGAAAGTATTAAGGATGAGTACTGGAATATCGTCAAATCGCTTTACGAACGAATCAAAGAATTTTATGATGAAAAACGCCAAGAAATGGCGAACAACATTGTCCTTAAAAAAGAATTGATTCTTAAAGCACAAGCAATAACATCCAACACATCTGATGCTGAAACACATAAAGATTGGGATGCATTAACTGCCGAGTTACTGGCAGTTCAGGAAGAATGGAAAACAGTTGGGTTCGGTCCTCGAAAAGAAAATGAGGAAGTATGGGCCGAATTTAGAGCTGTTTGCGATAAGTTTTTCGCAGATAAAAAAGTATATTACAAAGAGCGTCAGGGTGAATTTGACACCATTAAAGATCAAAAAGAAGCCTTGATTCAACAGGTGAACGAGTTAAAAACACGCACAGATTGGAAAGAAACCACTCAGAAAATTGTAAACATACAAAAGGAGTGGAAAAAAATTGGAGGAGCAGGACCTCGATTTGAACAAAAATTGTGGAAAGATTTTAGATCGGCTTGTGATGAATTTTTTCATTCAAAACAGGCTTATTTTGATAGCTTAGACAAAGCCAATGAAGAAAACTTGACGCTAAAAGAAGCCCTTATTGCACAAATCGAAGCATATCAGGCAGGAGATGATAAAAATACGGTGCTTCAAGATTTGAAATCATTTGCTCAAGCGTTCAATGAAATTGGGAATGTACCTTTTAAAGAAAAAGATCGAGTTTACAAATCGTTCAAATCAGCGCTTGATAAACTGTATGGAGATTTGAATCTAAAAGGTGCAGAAAAAGAAAAAGTGATGTTTGGCGCCAAATTAGATACGTTGGTTTCTAGTCCAGATTCAGCTAAATTACTCAATGATGAACGTCGAAATTTGATGCAACAAATTCAAAAAGAACAGCAAGAAATACGATTACTCGAAAACAATCTAGGATTTTTTGCAAGATCTAAAGGAGCAGATGCATTGAAAAAAGAAGTGGAGAAGAAAATTCAAGCTTCTGTAAATAAAATCAACGAATTGCAGACCAAACTTCAGATGATTCCGAATGAATAAAGCCGTAAATATTGTTTTAGTCTTCATATTAATTCCATTATTTGCGCTAGCAATTATTGCAGGATTTGACCTCAATGCGTTTGGGGTATTTGAAGGTGTTGAAACGCCTTATATTCACGAGGTATTTCTTATCGGAGCTGGAATTACTGGGGTTTTGCTAGGGTTAAGAGGGGTGCAACGTTGGATCGGACTTCGAATTTTTCATCAAGAAGAAAAATTTATTTGGATAGGAACCATTTCGAAAGAACGCCTTTTGAGAGTCCGACTTTACCTGATTTTAGAAAACAGCTACCTGTTGTTGATTGGAATGTATTTTTTACTTATTAGTGATTATACGATTGCTTTAGGATGGGTTTGTATAGCAGGATTTGCAGAAGCATTGTTATTTATTCTGTTCAAAAATAATTCCCGCAATATGAAAACTGGATTGACCTCGCAAGCGCTTATAGTAGGAGATCGGGATGTGAGAATTTACTATTTTTCAGGTTTGCGAAAAGTCAGCGTGTTGCAAGATAGCATATACATGGAGTACAAAGATGAACTTACTCTTTCGTTTCCAATCAATGCGATACAGCAAAAAGATTTGAATGAATTTAAAGACCAATTTTTAACCTTGATAAACAAGGATAAAGTATTTGTGTCTGAAAAATTTAAAAGTTTATAAGAAGTTGTGCCAACTGGTCATCTGTTTATGCTGATTTTCTTGCAGATTGTTTTCAAATGAATTCATGTTGTTTTTCGATGATGTAGCAATACAAAATCCCCAATCGTGAATTCAATTCGTAATTCTGAAAAAATAATATAAATTTGTACAGATAATTAACCCTTTATTAACCAAACCATTGTAGTATGATGTTAGAAAAAATTAATTTAGAAAAAGTACTTTTCTTAGACATTGAAACTGTGCCAGAGGTCTATAAATTTCAAGATTTAGATCCTGTTACGGCTGATTTATATAGTAAGAAAACACAGTTTTTTCAAAAAGAAGGACAGACAGCTGAAGATGTATACGATAGAGCGGGAATCTACGCCGAATTTGGAAAAATAGTGTGTATCTCGTGCGGATTTGTTCGCGAAACACGAACTGGTAAAACGATTCGCATGAAATCCTTTTATGGAGATGATGAAGCGCTATTGCTGCAAGATTTTAAGCGAATGTTAGATGATAATTTCAATACTCCTTATCACATTTTGTGTGGGCATAACGCCAAAGAGTTCGATTTTCCTTTTATAGCGAGAAGGATGCTAATTCATGGGATTGGATTACCTCACGCATTAGATATAGCAGGAAAAAAACCGTGGGAAATAGCGCATTTAGATACATTGGAATTGTGGAAGTTTGGCGATTACAAACATTTTACATCGCTGAGTTTACTATGCCATATTTTTAAAATACCTACACCAAAAGACGATATATCTGGTGCAGATGTTGCTAAAGTGTATTATGAAGAAAATGATTTAGAACGCATCAAGGTGTATTGTGAAAAAGATGTAGTCGCATTAATTCAATTATTCTTGCGATTCAGAGGTAACGAATTGGTAGATGAGGCTGATATTGTATTTACTACTGCTCAGTAGTGCATCGTGTAATGGTGTACCTTCTTCGGTAGATGAGCGTGTCGAGCGTGAAATTTCTACCGAAGAATCCTTGTTGAGATGGATTCAAGGCCAATTGGACATAGAAGCATTGCAGTCTAAACTTCCTGAAGACATTACTGCTATAGTTGAGCCACATAAAGTTACATTTAGTTTTACCAATCAAACGTATCACAAGCTATTTGAATCGATAGCTACGCATTATAGTTGCAAAATTTCAGGCTCATTTCGCCTTTGTAGAAGTGAACATGCCGATTTTAAATTCAACCAAATCGAATACAGGACTTATCCTTGGGGTAGGAGTGAGGTGGTTTTTACCTTTCAAAATACATCAAACTAGTGTCATAAATTGTTAATATTGGATCAATAAAGGATAAATTGAGACGTTCTTTTTACCTCCATTATTCTGAAACTTCTCTTTACTCGTTTTGCATACAACTTATTTATATTATATTTGTCCGTTAGTCAACAAAAAGAATAAAAATGGCGACGAAGACAACTTCAAAAACTCCAGCAAATAAGCGAAAAACAGCAGGGGCATCCGCTTCAAAATTTTCGAAAGAAACGTACGTGAAATGGTATAAAGATATGCTATTGATGCGCAAATTTGAAGAAAAAGCAGGACAATTATATATACAACAAAAGTTTGGTGGATTTTGTCACCTGTACATCGGACAAGAAGCCGTTGTTGCAGGAACGATGAGCGCAGCTCGTCCTGACGATAAGCACATGACAGCATACCGTGATCACGCCCATCCTATCGGGTTGGGTACAGATCCACGTATCTTGATGGCTGAATTATATGGTAAAGCTACAGGTTGTTCCAAAGGAAAAGGCGGCTCGATGCACTTTTTTGATAAATCGAAAAACTTCATGGGTGGCCATGGTATTGTTGGAGCACAAATTGCGATGGGTGCAGGAGTAGCATTTGCGGATAAATACAATGACACGGATAACGTAACATTTGTATCCATGGGTGACGGAGCAGTTCGTCAAGGGGCGTTGCACGAAACGTTCAACATGGCAATGTTGTGGAAATTACCTGTTGTATTTATCATTGAAAACAACAATTACGCAATGGGAACCTCGGTTGAACGAACTACCAATGTACAGGATTTGTCTAAAATTGGGCTTTCGTACGAAATGCCTAGTTTTTCAGTAAACGGTATGTCGCCAGAAGCTGTTCACGATGCAATTACGGAAGCTACTGAACGTGCAAGAAGAGGTGACGGACCAACATTATTAGACATCAGAACGTATCGCTACAAAGGGCATTCGATGTCAGACCCTCAAAAGTACAGAACAAAAGATGAGGTGGCTGAATGGCAAGAACAAGATCCTATAGAACACTGTTTGAAGGTTATTAAAACCAACAAATATCTAACTGAAAAAGAAATTACAGCTATTAACGACTGGGTGAAGAATGAAGTGGAAGAATCAGTAAAATTTGCTGAAGAATCACCACTTCCAGAACCTGAAGAGCTATACAAAGACGTATATACGCAAGAGGATTATCCGTATATCCGTGAATATTAACCGAATTTAGAACGACAAAATTATGGCAGAAATAGTTCGCATGCCCAAATTAAGTGATACCATGACAGAAGGAGTGGTAGCTGAATGGCACAAGAAAGTTGGAGATACCGTTTCTTCAGGAGATTTATTAGCTGATATTGAAACGGATAAAGCAACGCTCGAATTTGAATCATTTTATGATGGTGTGTTATTACATATCGGGGTAGAGAAGGGTAAAGGAGCACCAGTTAACGAAATTCTCGCTATTATCGGCGAAAAAGGAGAAGACGTAAAAGCACTTATAGCTGCAGATACGAGTACTGCTCCAGTTGAGAAAAAAGAAGCGCCTAAGCAAGAAGCAGCTCCTGCTCCAGTTGAAGAAAAGAAACCTGAACCTGCTAAGCAAGTTGCGCCATTAGCCGCTGCTGCGTCAAATGACGGAGGTCGAGTTTTTGCTTCACCACTTGCAAAGAAAATTGCAGAAGAAAAAGGATTGAATTTAGGACAAGTAAGTGGGTCTGGTGAGAATGGTCGCATTGTGAAACGTGATGTTGAGAATTTTGTGCCAGGTGCAACTGGTTTTGCCGCACCTGTAGGTCAAGAATCTTATACAGAAGAAAACATTTCGCAAATGCGTAAGACGATTGCACGTCGTTTGGCAGAAAGCAAGTTTACGGCACCACATTTTTACTTGACATTGGACATCGATATGGACAATGCGCTAGCTGCGAGAAAATCGATTAATGCTACTGCAGGAGTTAAGGTTTCATTTAATGATATGGTGATTAAGGCGGTTGCAATGGCATTGCGCAAGCACCCTGCAATCAATAGTGCATGGATGGGCGATGTCATTCGACGTAATCAACACGTACATATTGGTGTTGCAGTTGCGGTTGATGAGGGACTTTTAGTACCTGTTGTTCGTTTTGCAGATACCAAAGGATTAGCACAAATTGGTGCTGAAGTGCGTGAATACGCTCAAAAAGCAAAAGATAAAAAATTGCAACCTTCGGATTGGGAGGGTAACACATTTACCATTTCAAATCTTGGAATGTTCGGCATAGAATCATTTACTGCAATCGTAAATCCACCTGACAGCTGTATCATGGCAGTTGGTGGAATTAAAGAAGTGCCAGTAGTGAAAAATGGACAAATTGTTCCAGGAAATGTAATGAAAATTACACTTTCATGTGACCACCGTGTAGTTGACGGCGCAACTGGTGCCGCATTCTTGCAAACATTCAAAGAGTTCATGGAAAACCCCGTGAAAATGTTGGTGTAAGTAGTGCAAATTAAAATTTCAGAAAAGACTGTTTCGATGAGACAGTCTTTTTTTGTTTACGCAAATAGTGTATTTTGGAATATTAATACGATAGCTTAATTGCTAGTAACATATGTGTTATACAGTAAATTATACACTAACATGACAAGTTTGAAAGTTATTTTAATGATATTTTTTTTTTTCAATTTGGAGTACTAATTTCATTTGCGCAGCAGGCTCAAACAAAGATTGATTATTTGAATCTTACTGGGGATTTTAATGAAAATAGTGGTCAATATTACAACCAAGAAGGACAGTTATTTGGTATTGTTCCACAATACAGCTGTGCTGTCTATTATCATGTGCTTTTTAAGGAAAATGCGTATTCATTTAATCAAATTATAGCATCACGTTATGTTGATAAGGATGTTGTAATTCTTTATACTGAATCGCAAACCGTTTATTTACGATTAAAAAAAATGGATTTCAAAGAATTTTTGAAAGAAAATACTGAGAACGGAAATTTAAAGTCATTATTAGAAATACGACTAAAAGGCAAGAAACCTAGCATGTATTCCAAGTTTACGCTTTTACCAAAAGGAAAATCAAAACTGAATAAACAACATCGGCTAAACATCTAGCTACTCCACCACCACTTTTTGACTATATCCTTTATTTCCTACAAAAAAGTTAACGAGATAAATACCTGATTGTGTGATAGGGGTTTGTACGAAACGCATATTATTCCCAGGATAAGAATGTCCTATGTTTTCAGTAAATACTAATTGACCACTCAACGTATGTAAGGAAAGCGTCATTTGTTCTTTCTCCTCTGTATGAAACGAAATGTCAAATCCTTGTTTAATCGAATTATATGCAAGTTGAAGCGATTTTTTTAGTTGCTCATATTCGCTTATAGATGCAGTAGAAGCAGGGCCATTAAAAACGTGTTGCGATAAATAGATGACATCACCAGACGAACCATTGTTTGCATTGGTACGATTTGTAGCCACGTAGAATGTGACATCACCAAGAGGTTGTTCGGGGGCAATCCAGTCAAATGTCCATTGTGAAACGCCCACGCCAGCCGCTTTGTGTCCCAAATATTGTCTTCCATTAAAACTGGTTTGTTTTCGAGTGCGTAAGTCATCGGTCTCTACCAACTCCCCAGCATTACTGTTTCCACTTTCTAAAGCGACCAATTGAAAGCCATTTTTGGAAGATCCATTGGTGAAGTTTAAGGTAAAACTATATGTTTTTCCAGGGACATAAATCGGGTCATCATCTGTCCAAGAAAGTTCGTTGATTGTATTCCCATTTTGAACAGCTCCAGAATGGCAGGATGTACAGTTGTTTTCTCCCGGCGCTCCAGTGTTTCCCGTGCTTGCTCCACCCGTATTCAGTTTGTGAAAACCTGAACTATCAAAAGCTGTTATTTTCTCTTGAACCGAATTGGTCGCCAATAAGAATACAGAACCCCCAACCAGAACCCCCATAATCAACATGCTATTCTTTGTCATCATATGTCTACCAGTCTTTCGTCAACTACTATCGTCTAACTTCTTTCGTCTAATAGTCTTTTGTCTTAAAATTCCCGCTAAGGCGGCACAAGCTTTAAGTCTATTGTCTATTATCTATTGTCTTTTGTCTTGAATCTTGAAGTCTTGAATCTTAAATCCACCAGTCTAATTAATTATCCAATGCTCCTTGTTCTACCCAACACGTGAAGTATTGAATTTGTTCAGCAGTTAACTTCGTTCCAACAGGCATAGGCACTACACCAACCTCGTGGCGAATGGTCCGCAATATGATGTCCTTATTTACTTCAATACTTGCATGGTTACCAAAAACATACCCTCCTGCACCCGAGTTATTATGGCACCCCGTAGTAGCGCAACTCCCCATTACTAATGGTTGAATAGTCGCGCTAAATGAAATAAGCGTATCTGAGCAATCAAATGGAATAGGTTCATCAGCTTTGTCTTTTTTACAAGAATGTCCAAAAATTGATAAAGCGATAATCCCGAAAACAATATAACGCATAATAAAAATAAATTAAAATTGAAATGATCGTGTTATTGCAAATCCCAGTCTAAACTCACCACTTAGCCAATCACCAGAAGTGTAAGGGATAAACTGTTGTTCTGTAAAACCTCCAGCATTTGCTAAATAAATACTAAATACATGACCAAACGTGTTCCATTCAAACGCAACAGCTAAACTGTTTTTAAACATGTCGCGCATATTTTGTTGATTAAAATTTTGGTAGTATTCGACCACTACACCGAATTTCTTCGCAAATTTTACGTTTGCCGCACCACCAAGTGAAAATAATCCATTCTGATCATCAAATGCCACATAATTACGATGAGTGTAGGTAGGCATAAGTGCTAACGATAGCCAGTTTCCAAATTTTCTAGCAACGATTACTTGACCTGCGTAAGCCATTCTATGTGCAAATTCTGGGTAGTGTGTAACAGAAGTTACGTCTGGAGAAGCTTTGCCATATGTAACTGTGGAGCTACCCAATACAGCTAGCGATATGGGCATGCTGTTATCTTCTGTTTGACTTAAAATTCGCCCTTTAACAAATCCATCTACCAATCCTCTATAAGGACCATAACCTTTATTTCGACCGAGTCCAACCATTAAATAATCGGTAATACCATACTCAAAGGCAATGCGTATATCAGCCGAATTATCCATTCCGAAAAATTGGTGAACTCCACCGTTTGTTCCGAACATATCCCCAAATTTGTGTTCAACACGAAATTCAAGTTCGTTCTTTTCCAATGTTTCAGTTGAATGACCATTGATAATACGCGAAGAATAGAATGTCTCTTTCACCTTCGAAGAAGGTTTTACGATACTATCCCCTTGTTGTGAAAACACGAGGAAATTAATCGATAATAAAGATATGATACTGAATATTTTTGTTTTCATAATGCTTTAGTGTTGTATTAACCATTGAGTTTAAAAAATGTTTAACATGTTCTTTTTTTAATAATCTAACGGTGATTTATAACGTTTCTTTTAACCACCCAAAAAATTCACGTTGCCAAGTGAGGGCATTTTGTGGTTGCAAAACCCAGTGATTCTCATCAGGGAAATAGACAAAGCGACTTTTTATACCTTGTAATTGTGCTGTTTGAAACGCTTCTTGACCTTGTCCGATTGGCACACGGTAATCTTTTCCTCCTTGGATAATGAGTATGGGAGTGTTCCAGTGTTGCACATAATTTTTAGGGTTAAATTTATTAAATCCTTTTTGAGCTGCTTCATTGTCTTTGTCCCAATAAGGTCCACCGATATCCCAGTTTGTAAAGAAAACCTCTTCCGTAGTTCCATACATACTTTCAAGATTGAATACACCGCAGTGTGAAATGAAGGTTTTAAATCTATTTTGATGAATTCCTGCTAAATAAAACACAGAATAACCACCATAGCTTGCACCAACTGCTCCTAGTCGTGATTTATCTACAAAAGGTTTTTTGCTCATTTCATCAATGGCAGTAAGGTAATCTTCCATTACTTGTCCACCCCAGTCCTTACTTATTTGTTCATTCCATTTTACTCCGTGACCGGGCATTCCCCTTCTGTTTGGAGCTACTACAATATATCCTTGTGCTGCCATGAGTTGAAAATTCCATCTGAACGAATAAAACTGGCTTAACGCCGATTGAGGACCGCCTTGACAGTAGAGTAATGTAGGGTATTTTTTATTGGGGTCAAAGTTAGGTGGGTAAATGACCCACGTTAACATTTTTTGCCCGTCAGTAGTTTCAAAATACTCACGTTTAACAGTACTCAATTTTAACGCAGAGTAGGTTGCGGTATTTACGTTGGTCAATTGTGTCCACACTTTCTTTTTTAAATCATAACTGAAAATTTCAGCCGCATGATTCATGTCTGTTCGTGTGACAATTGCTTTAGTTCCACTAATCCCAACCAAGCTAGTAATGTCAAAATCACCTTGAGTTAATTGTTTAACCTCGGCAGTGCGGTTTGAATTACCAGGGTAATTAACGATGAATAATTGAATTGTACCGTCGACAGGAGCTGTGAAGTAAATGTTTTCTCCAGCTTCGTCCCAACTATAAGAGTTTACTGTTCCATCCCAGAATTGAGTTAAATTCAGTGTGATTTTACCTGATTTTACAATGATATCATTTTTATCTGCTTCGTAACCGTCTCGTTGCATTTGAAGCCAAGCTAAATCTCCTTTTCGGTTAAATGAAGGATGCGTGTCGTATCCCTTGTTGTTTGCTGTCAAATTTTCAGTTTTTCCCGACTCCAAATGATACATGTAAATATCTGTATTTGTACTGCTTGCGTAAGCTGTTCCTTCTAGTTTTTTACTAACGTATACAATCGCACTTCCCTCGGGAGACCAACAATAATCATCGCTTCCACCAAAAGGTTTTTGCGGGCAATTATAAGGCTCTCCTTCCATGATGTCAATTCCTCCGGTTTCATCTCCATCTTTAATGTAAAATACATGATTATATGAACCTTCATTCCACGTATCCCAATGACGGTAGTCTAATCCATTAAATACGTAAGCATTACTGCTAGGTAAATCAGTATATTTATCTGAAGCGAGTACCTTGTTGATTTTTACGACATCACTGTATAACCTGTATTTACCATCTGGGGAGAATAAAGGGTTACTCATCAATTCTTCATATTCTTCTATTGGTTCTGTTTTTCCTGTAAGAATGTCTATTATGTAAGTTTTTGACTCAAAACCATTTTCTTCTAAAATGGGGTGAGAGACACGATAAATCACACTTTTTTGATCTTTTGTGAGACCCATAGCACTCACTCTTCCAAGTTTCCATAAAAGCTCGGGAGTCATAACTTCTTGAGCAATAGTTAGAATGGATATGTATACGACAACTAAAGATAATATATACTTTTTCATGTTACTTGTTTTGAAAGTTATAAAGATAGCATATTCTTAAATTTACAGGTAAATTGCTTGAGTTCATTTTTTTGTCTTAACATTTGGTGAATATTTCTTAGTTTCGTTCTACTGGTATGAAAATAATATACAATGATAATCTTCAAAGTGAACGATTAGTTACGCGTTTTCTAGTTCGTGAAGACGCATTAGCGTGGTGTGAATTTGTCTCCGATAAAACAGCCACCCAATTTTTCCCTGATTTTTATGCGCCAGATAATCCGTTACCAGCAGCTGAACGATTTTTAGCCAAGCAATTTGTGCGCTACAACGAAAGGACTTTTGGGTTACAAGCACTGATTGAAAAGCAAACTGGGGATTTTATCGGATTGTGTGGACTCTTGCTACAAACTGTAGATGGAAAGCATGAATTAGAAGTAGGGTATCAAATTCTACCGCGCTGTTGGGGAAAAGGATATGCAACCGAAGCCGCACGGATGTTTATGGATTATGCTGCCGAAAATAAACTTAATTACAGTATTATTTCTGTGATTGATGTGGGAAATATCGCTTCGGAAAAAGTAGCAGAAAAAAATGGATTAACTCGTGAAAAACGAATCAATTATCAAGGTTTGGATGTGTGGGTTTATCGGAAGGAGTTGTTTTGAGAAATTGGGATTTGTTTAACCACGGAGCTCACTGAGATTTACACAGAGCGCACAAAGGTGTTGAGATTGTAATCTATAACGTATCCTCTCCGTGTTTCTCCGTGCCTTCTCTGTGGTTAATAAACAAAATCTTGCAATTCTGCGTTTTTCTGCGAATTCTGCGGGCAATATCACTTCACAATCACTGTATCCGCCACGGCTTTAGCTTTGGCTACGACAGCTTGAATATCTGCATCTACGGCATCATGAAAAAGTCCAACCCCCATGCGGCGATACATACGCGTAAACGGCTTTCCAAACAAACGAATATCGGAAGCTGGATGCAGTAATGCCTGTTCAACTCCTTCAAATTCTGGTGTTTTTTCTTCGGCTACTTCGCTTAAAATAACAGCACTTGCACCTGATTGCAACAATTCGATTTCAGGAATTGGCCATCCCAGTATGGCACGTAAGTGCAATTCAAATTCGTTCAAGTTTTGTGTTCCAGCTAAGGTTACCATTCCTGTGTCGTGCGGGCGAGGTGATAATTCAGAGAAATAAGCTCCATCCTTAGCGATAAAAAATTCTACGCCCCAAAGTCCAGCTCCACCCAATGCTTGTGTTACTTTTTCGGCCATTTCTTGTGCTTCCTTCAGATGTTCGGAATTCATCGGCATGGGTTGCCAACTTTCTTGATAATCACCACGCTCTTGTCGGTGACCGATTGGCGCACAGAAAAGCGTAGGACCGTTTTTTTGAGTAACAGTTAACAAGGTTATTTCGTAGTCAAATTCCACAAAAGCCTCTACGATAACCTCTTTCAAATCGCCACGCGAGCCATCCATGGCGTAGTTCCATGCTTTTTCAATGTCTGCTTCGGTGCGAATCACAGATTGTCCTTTTCCTGAACTGGACATCAATGGTTTTACCACGCAAGGCATTCCTGTAAATTCCACTCCCGCTTTTAATTCTTCGAACGAAGTAGCGTATTTGTATTTTGCGGTACGCACACCCAAATCAATAGCCGCTAAATCACGAATGGCTTTTCGGTTCATGGTGAAGTTCGCTGCTTTAGCACTAGGTACCACTTGATACCCTTGTTCTTCGTAGCTGTAAAAACGTTCGGTGCGTATTGCTTCAATTTCAGGAACGATTAAATCCGGTTGATGCTTGTCTACAATACGATCCAACTCATCTCCGTCCAACATGTTGATGATTTCGAATTCGTGAGCTACTTGCATTGCAGGCGCATTCGGATAACTGTCCACCGCAATAATATATTGACCATTTCGTTGTGCAGCAATCGCAAATTCTTTACCTAATTCACCCGAACCTAAGAGGAGTATTTTTTTCATGATAGTGATTTCAATCGTAACTTGATGTTGCAAAATTAATCAAATACTTCGAATGATTTGAGCCAAATAAATTTAAAATTCGTGCTTTTGTTCGTTGATAAACTACCAGAATATATGATAGAAACAAACAATAACATTTGATACTATCATATAAAGTCTTGTTAAATGTAATTAATTCGTATCTGTTTATGAATTAACACTATAATTGTTAATGGTTTATACATTTTTTGTTTTATTTGAGATTATATTAACGCAAGTTTTTCATGCCTAAATCAAACATAATCAGTTCTTTAATAAAAGTAATTAATATTGTTTGATAGTAAACAATAAAGATGTTTGATTATAAAAAATAAAACCTTTTGGTAAAAAACTATAAAGTTGTATTTTTGTATCAAATAAAATAACTACATATGATATCAGAAGAGCTTATATCCGAAGTGATAGATACTCAAAAGCTGGTGTTTCAAAAAAAGAGCACAGGTGTAGAGCGCGAACAAGTGAATGAGATGCATATACATGATAGTTTTGTGAATGTGATTACAGGCGTGCGTCGTTGTGGTAAAAGTACATTGTTGTTACAACTGTTGAAACGTCATTTTAAATCAGCATTATTTCTCAATTTTGAAGACACACGCTTGGCTGGATTTCAATTGGATGACTTCCGTCGTTTGGATAAAGAAATAACCAAACGTAAAGCTACGACTTTGTTTTTTGATGAGATACAAATGCTTGAAAAGTGGGAGATATATGTGCGTCAAAAATTAGATGAGGGATATCGAGTGGTGGTTACTGGTTCTAACGCAACATTGCTTAGTCGAGAGTTGGGAACAAAATTAACTGGCAGACATTTTTCATCTGAACTTTTCCCTTTTTCGTATAATGAGTTTTTGAAATTTATGAAACTAAAGCCATCTGATGCGTCCGCTGCGTTGTATATGGATAAGGGAGGTTTTCCAGAATACTTGAGGTCAGATATAACTAATTTATTGAATCAGCTATTGGATGACATCTTGTACCGTGATATAGCTGTACGATATGGAATACGAGATATCGTTTCGTTGCGTAAGTTGGCCGTTTATTTATTGTCAAATATCGGAAAACCTGTTTCTGCAACTAATTTGACCAAACTTTTTGATATCAAGGCGGTGAGTACAATGTTGGAGTATTTTTCGCACTTAGAAAATACCTATGTCGTTCAATTTGTACCTAAATTCAGTTATTCGGTTAAAGCACAAATCCGTAATCCGAAAAAAGTGTATGCGATAGATTTGGGGTTGTACGCGCAAAATAAAACCTCATTTTCAGAAGATAAGGGCAGGCGCTTGGAAAATTTGGTTTACCTGCATTTGAGACGAAAGTACAGCGAAATATATTATTTTGACGAAGGTCATGAATGTGATTTTGTGGTAATGGAAAAAGAACGACCAATAGAAATTATACAAGTTTGCTACGATTTAAACCAAGATAATCTGGATCGTGAACTCAAGGGGGCTGTCGAAGCGATGAAGTTTTTTAAAGCAAAGAAATCAACCATTGTAACGATGACGCAAGATGATCTTTTTCAGCGTGAAGACATGGTTGTAGAGGTGTTGCCACTCTTTCGATTTTTATCCTAATTTTACTGGTTCATTTAAGTAGGTATGAAAAGTAGTGTAGTTGTTGTTAGTATCATGTTAGTTGTTTCTTCGCTGTATGGACAAAAAGCACGTTTTGAAGTTCAACCTAAAAATAGCGAGTTGGAGAAAGGAAAGCGCCAATTCTTGACGACTACTCATTCTCCTGAAAGTAAGAAGCAAATAATAAATATCGTTTACATTATTGCAGATGATTTGGGTAAATACGACTTGTCTATTTATGGCAACGACCTGATTCAAACTCCGAACATTGACAAGTTGGCTAAAGAAGGCGTATTGTTTACTGAAGGATATGCAACAGCATCTGTTTGCAGTCCGTCTAGAGCGGGTTTAATAACGGGGCGCTACCCTCAACGATTTGGTTATCACCTCCAACCACATCAGCGCTACGCTAAAAATAAATTTGAATGGTGGTGGTTTAGAAACTTGATCAACACAAGCTATATGACCCCAACGGAGTATCAACCTGCTCCGACAAAAAATGATGTGCCAAATTTCGGTTTGCCATCTTCCGAATTAGCCCTATCTGAACTGATGAAATCTGCGGGGTATGCTACTGCTTGGATAGGAAAATGGCATTTGGGTTATCATGAGGGCATGTTGCCTAAAGATTTTGGATTTGATTACCGCTACGGGTGTTTAGAAGCCTACACACTTTTTGCAGACCCGAAAGACAAATCGATTGTCAATGCGCCAATAAAGGAATTTACAGACAAAGTAATCTGGAAAGGTGCGCGAGATGGGTATTGCGGGATTTATGAAAACGACGTGTTGGTTGATGAAAAAGAATATTTAACCTATGCTTTTGCGCGCAGAGCGATGCGTTTTATTGACCAACACAAGAACGAGCCATTTTTTCTGTATTTCCCCATAACGGCACCGCATACACCTTATCAGGCGCCTAAAGTGATTTATGATTCATTAAGCCATATTCCTGAACACAACAAGCGTGTATATTATGCGATGGTTGTGGCATTGGATGAAATTGTGGGGCAGTTAGTTGACCACCTTGAAAAGCATAATTTGTTAGAGAATACCTTAATTATCTTTACCAGTGACAACGGCGCAGCACTTTATTCGGAAACAGTAACAAATTACCCCTTGTCTGGTGGAAAAATGACACTTTATGAAGGCGGAGTAAATGTTCCGTTAATTCTGTACAAGAAGAATGATTTTCCGCAACAAAAGGTGGTTACAGCCCCTGTGACGTTATTGGATATTTTTGTAACGATTGCTGATATGCTCCAAATTTCATTGCCGCAAGATCGTGAATATGATGGTAAATCGCTGTTGCCATGGATTTATGAAACTCCATCGAAATCGCCGCACGAACATATTTTTTGGCTGAGCGATTACAACTATGCCATTCGAGGTGACCAATATAAGCTCATCATCAACGATAAGGATAAAACCATTTTTTTGTATGATTTGCTAGCCGATAAAAGTGAGTTGATTGATTTGACCAGCGAAAAACCGGAAGTGGTTGAAGCGATGAAATCAGCAATGCAGTCGTGGATGGCTAAAATGCCGCCTTTGCATTGGCCGCGAATTATGGATTATACAGTAGAGATTAATGGCAAAATACAGCGATGGGCCGTATAGTTGCACTGGTATTCGTTAGTTTACTCTCGTCGTGTTCATCTGTGTTGAAGAATGAAGCTGTATTCGTTTCCGGAGGTTTATTTACTTATCACATGAACAATGGTCAAGCTATTGAAGTGCCTATTTCAGATTTGTATGTAGATACATACGAGGTGACGCTAGCTCAATTTTACCAATTTGTTCAAGAAACAGGCTATATAACAACTGCCGAACAGAAAGGTGGATCGTACGTTTTTTCAGACAATGCGTTGACGTCATCCATTACGGATATTTCTGAATGGTGGACATTTAAAAATGGAATATCTTGGCGTAATTCATTCCGAGATGAAACAGAACCGATTCAATTTTCGAATTATCCTGTTGCGCACGTTAGTCACGCAGATGCGTTGGCATATTGCGAATGGGCGGGCAAACGTTTGCCGATGGCTATGGAGTGGTTGTATATTCAGCAGCAAAATGGGGCATTATCCAAATTCAACAAATGGGAGGGTGTTTTCCCTGTGCACAATTCGGTAACGGATGGATTTGTAAAAACAGCTCCAGTCAATTCCTTTGAATCGGGGCAATTGGGTATTTACAATCTTCAAGGTAATGTGTGGGAGTGGTGCGCAGATTATTACCACCAAAATTGGCAAGAAATAATTATGCGCCAACCAGAAGAACATCGTCATTTGGGTGCAACTCGCTCGTATGACCCCATCAATCCACACGGTACATTTCGCGTAATAATTGGCGGTTCGTATTTGTGTGCAGCTAATTATTGCTCCGGTTATGAATTTGGCACGCTGAATAGTGCAGAAGAGGACGCATCCTACGAGCATGTTGGGTTTCGCTGTGTTGTTTCAAATTAACACAAACAAAAAAAGCAGCCCGAAGACTGCTTTTTCAGAAAAATAAAAACAAGATACCTTAGTGTTTTACAATTTTCACAGTTTTGCTTTGAGAAGCTGATTGAACTTCTAAGAAGTAAATTCCAGTTGCTTCCAACAATTGCACTTCTACAATCGATGAAGTAGTATGCGAACGATACACTTCTTTTCCAGCCAAATCACGAATAACAATAGTTGCATCGTTGATCTCACCTAAGTTAACTGTGAATTCACCGTTACTTGGGTTTGGATACACTGCAATTTGATTCAAGTTGTTTTCATCAAATCCAACATTACTAATAGTAATTGGCGTACAATCTGAAGTAATAGAACAACCATTTTTGGTAACTTCAACGGCATAGTTACCTGAAGAAGTTGGGATAAAAAACTGATTAACAGCACCACTAATTGGACTATTCATGTTATCACAATCAATCCATTGGTAAGCCGCAACAATTTCATCTGCACTCAAGGTTCCATTAGTTGCAGTAGTAACTGTATTTAATGGCAACTCGATGATTGTTAAATCAAAACTTGATTCAGCAGTACATCCAGCATTCTCTGCATAGATGTAAATTGTTTGCGAATCCGTAATAACATCACCATCATTCAATTGTGTACCACCAGCATTTGCATCAGTAAAATAGTCACCAACAGTTAATACAGGAAGTGTATAGCTGTCACACTCTGATAGATTCGATACAGGATCCAAAATTGGCGTAATGTTATTAACTGTTACTTCAATACGATTACTTTCACATCCGTCAACTGTTTGCGTAGCGTAATAGCTTGTGGCATCAGTTAAAACGGTTGATTCTGTTAACAAGTTACCACCAATTGCTTGGTCATACCATTTGATATTATCACCTGTAATGTCTAAGTCAGCAATTTCTGAATTCTCACAGATATCTTGCGTAGAAGAAGCTGGAGTTGGTTCAACAGTTTTTACTTGAGTTGATTGACTCACAAATATTGGATAACCATCGTTAGGACAGCCTAAATCCATTTTCCAAATAGCTACAAAATCCCAGCCTTCATTCGTAAATGTAGCTTCTGTTTTCATGTCAGCAGTAGAACGAGGCTCACCTCTCCCGTCATTATCATTTTGACCAGAAGTTTCTTCATCATAGAATGAATCGTACACGTCACTACCATCATTGTATCCAATTAAACCACCGATATCCCCAGGTCCAGTAACGCGACCAACTGAATAAGAATTAGTGATTTCTGAATCATCTACATAACCAATTAAACCACCTACATAATCATCATTTCCAGTAACTGTACCAGTTGTATAAGAGTTATTGATAGTTACGTCATAAGCGTAGGCAACTAGCCCACCTACATAATTTTCACCAACAACATTACCAGTAGCGTAACATTCCGCTATAGCAACATAGTAAGCTTCTCCTATTAGTCCACCAGCAGAATATTCAACCACTTCTACATCTCCAGTTGCGTAACACAATGATATTGCATTTGCAGAATAAACATAACCGATTAGACCACCTACAAGAGATTCACCATTAACATTGCCTGTGGCATAATTGTTTTCGACTGTGTTTAGGAAGTCAGCATATCCGATTAGCCCTCCAGCATATTGATATCCTATTACGTTACCTGTAGCGTAAGATTCTATTATGCTATTGTAGTCACTATATCCCAGTAAACCTCCAATAAAATAGTTATCAGATGCTACATCACCAGTTGCATAACACAATGACACATCTGAATCATTAGCGTATCCAATCAAACCTCCAATAAAATTGTTATCACTTATAATATTTCCTGTTGCGAAAGAGTTTGAAATGGTTGATTCGTAAGTGTAACCAATTAGCCCACCAATTTGAGCAGATGTAGCAGTTACACTTCCAGTTGCATGACACATTGACACGTTTGTGTAGTAACTGTATCCAATCAATCCCCCAGCTTGATATTCACCTAAAATAGTACCTTCTGCATAGCTATTTGTAATGGATAAATTGTTACTAGAGCCTATTAGACCTCCAATAGCATTTTCACCTTGAACATCACCAGTAGCAAAACAATCAAGTAAGGTAACATTATCGTTAGTTCTCCCAATTAGGCCTCCAACGTCTTCATTTCCTTTGACGTTACCTGTAGCATAACAATTTGTAATGTTAATATCTTGCTCAGCTCTTCCTAATAAACCCCCAATATACTCATCATTTCCTTCAACTGCACCTGTTGCATAACTACCTGAAAGTTGACCTTCATACATATAACCAATAAGCCCTCCCAAGTATCGAGATCCTTCAACATTACCCGTAGCATAGCAATCAGTTATTTCAGTATCTTCGGTATAACCAACAAGTCCACCAGCTTCTCTGTATGCTGATACATTACCTGTAGCATAGCAGTTAGTTAGTTCACTATCTTCAGTGTAACCAACAAGCCCACCTGCATATTCATCATCTGCTGAAACAGTAGCTGATGAATAACAATTGGTTAGTACACATTCATAGGCATAACCTATAAGTCCACCTGCATACGCATATGAAGTAGCATTACCTGTAGCGTAACAATTGGATATGGTTGTAGCATAACAATCACCAATTAAAATGCCTAAATAATCTACATCTCCACTAACATTTGCATCGATTAGACCAATGTCGGATATCGTAGCATTACTTGTATAACCAAATAATCCTAAACGACTATTGTTACGTAGAATATATAAATTGGAAATTGTGTGCCCATTTCCGTTATACACTCCTGTAAAGGGGGTTCCAGAAATTTCTCCTATGGGTAAAAATCCGTCACCACCATAATAAAAATCACCTGTTACATCAAAATCAGATGCATTAAAGAGAATATCATCCATTTGGATAAAATGATCGCCCCAATATGTTGGGTCGTCACTCAAGGTTTTTAAATCCATTTTCGTAGTAATTTGGTACGGGTCTCCTATAGAACCATCGCCACCACTGAATTGAGCCAACAATTGACTCATGCTGATTGTTAAAACACTCAGCGTTAAGTAGATTTTTTTCATACAATATTATTAAAATTTGGACGAAATGTACGATAAAATCATCTACATTGATAATAAATAGAAATATTTTATCGTTAAATTTTTTTTCTTCAAATCGACGATTACACCTTTTTCTAATTTCGGTATAATGTTGTTTGGTTAAATATTGAAGTGAATCAGTATAATTGATAAAGGTATTTGTTGGCTAGGAGAGCTAATTTTTACAAAAAAGGGAGGGTATGTGAATTTATCAGTGATATGTGATTGTTTATAGCTAAAAAATGAATGTTTGTTGAATTTATTACAGAAATGATTTATTTTCGCAATCTAATTTAGTTTTAGATAATTTAATTACTTAAAGCTGTCATTCCGATAATGTGCGCTATTTTTGTTTAATAATTAGTTTTAGTTTTTTTGGTTGGTTCTATGCTGAGGATGATTGGTGTAACATAATCGAAATTGTTACTGAGGAGATTGAGAAGAAACATTTCTTAGAAAAGACAAGAAATGCGGCTTTTTCAGATGTAGTATTTCGTCATTTTTTTGAATTAGTGGATCCTCACTATATCTTTATTAGTCAGGAAGATATTCAACGTTTCGAATTATATCAAAAAGAACTGTTTTTTGAGAATAAATCGTGTGAATTTATAGAGGTCTTTGTTTCGTTTTTTATTGAGAGAATCAATGAGTTTAAAAGCGTACTCGAAGATATTGAGCAAAATTCACATTTTTTTGAAATTCCGAGATCAATAAATTTAAAGAATTTTCTCGAAAAAAGAGTAGTAAATAATGAAGTACTTAAAAACGACTGGCGGAATTACATCGCTTTTTTAGCATTGGCGGAAACCCATAAAGAACGCAAAGGAGACTCATTAAAATTAACGATACCTTATGCGGAATTATTGGATCAAAATAAATCAAAATTTCTAAATCGTCTTGATTGCAGATTGAGAAAATATGAGGACAATGTTCTTATCCGTAAAGATGTAGCTAAAAACTTCATTCATGCTTTTGCTGTAGCGTATGATCCGCATACACTTTTTTTTACAGCGGAAACTTACAATCTTTTCATGGAAGCATTATCTCGTGATCAGGTGACGTATGGATTTGAAATTCAAATGAACAAAGAAGATGAATATCTTATAAGTGGTATTCAACCTGGTTCTGCAGCTTGGAAAAGCAATAGAATTCATGAAAATGATCAATTGATTTCGCTTTCATATAATGGTCAATCAATTGACTTATTTTGTACTTCTGTTGAACAAATTATGAGACAGTTAACCGAAGATAATCCTCCGTTTATTGATATTCATTTGAAAAAACCTAATCAAGAAATGGTCATTATTAAGTTACCAAAAGAAGAAATGGTTAATCAGGAGAATGTTGTTAAAGGTTATATTCTTGAACAAGGAGATATGAAAATTGGGTATATAAGTATTCCAACTTTCTACAGTGGCTTCACGAATGATGTAGGGCAAAGTGTTGCAAATGATGCCGCAAAAGAAATTATGAAACTAAACCGTTCAGGGATTTCGGGTCTTATATTGGATATGCGGTTTAATTCAGGAGGGGCTATGCACGAAGCGATTAATCTGACAGGAAATTTTATTGATATAGGACCTGTTGGAATGATGACATCGCGGGATGGATCAATTGAAATATTAAAGGATATGAACAGAGGCATGTCGTATGCTGGACCGTTAGTGATAATGGTGAACGGTATGAGTGCTTCTGCTACAGAGTTTATGGCGGGTGCACTTCAAGATTATAACCGCGCTATAATTGTAGGTGATAGAACATACGGAAAGGGGAGCGTTCAACAAATAACACCTGTAATTGATTTCAAATCTCGAAATTATTCAACCCCTATTGGATACCTTAAGGTGACTACGAATATTATGTATCGGATTACTACTCACTCACATCAAGGTATAGGGGTACAACCTGATATAGAGCTAAAAGATTTTTGGAGTGAAAATTTGACGTATGAGAATGACGAGCCAACATATATTTATGGGGATAGTATAACCAAAACATTAAGGTACCAAGCTTTACCTCCTTTACCATTAAACACATTAAAAGAAAAAAGTGAGCAACGATTAATGAATGACACTTATTATCAACAGTTGTTACGAGAGATAGAAAATTCATCTCGAAATAATGAGTTAATCTTACAGTTGACAATAGGTGAATTCGAAAAAAGTTATGAGAGTGTGATTCCTAATTATGATGTCCAAGAATCGGTGTTTGAACAACACATTTTCAATGTGCAAAATCATAGCTATGATAGTGACCTAAATCGCTTGAGTTCATTCTTGAAAGAATTAGATGATGATGTCAAAAAGGAAATATCGTCTGATTGGCAAATTGTTGAAACATTTAGTATTATTAAAGATTATATCGAAATATCAAATCAATAAATATCAGTATCATGAAAAACACAATGTTATTTTGCGCAATTTTTTTCCTTAATTTTCTCTTTGCGAGTGGAGAGAATCCTGTTGAATATATGAATCAAATTGGGGAACATTATAAAGAAATAAGTAAGAAAACGTGGGAATACACAAGTGCCTTGGCAAAAGATAAAAATACACGAAAAATTGATAAAAAACGTACAGCTTTACTGGATGAAATCAAGTCCGCAATGAATCAAGTAAAAAAAATGAGTGCGTTTAATGGCGATATATCGTTGCGTGATACGGTTTTTGCATTTCTTGAACTTAATTACATCGTATTGAATGAAGATTATGCTAAAATAGCTGATTTGGAAGAAATAGCTGAGCAATCTTATGATATGATGGAGGCATATTTGACACTACAAGACGTAGCAAATGAGAAGTTGAGTAGTGCCGGTGAACGTTTAAGTCAGACAGAAAAAGATTTTGCCAAGCGAAATGATGTTACCCTAATAGAGGGGGATGAAACGAAATTAACTGCTCGTTTGAGAAAAGCCTCTAAAATGTGGAAGTATTATAATGAAGTATATTTAATATTCTTTAAAAGCTATCTTTTAGAGGGGCAGATGCTTAATGCAATTAACGAAAATGACATGAATGCTGCTGAACAAATTCGTAATAGCTTGGCACAAACAGCAGCAACAGGGTTAAAAGATGTATCTTCAAAACAGGCTTTTGAAGGAGATAATTCGTTGATTCTAGCCGCGAAAGAAATTCTTAAGTTTTATCAAAAAGAAGCTGAAAAAGACATCGTAACCATTTTGGATTTTCAGCTAAAAAAAGAACATTTTGAGAAAGTAAACGAATCATTTCAAAAATTAGGTAAAAAAGAGCGTACACAAACAGCTATTGATGAGTACAATAAGGCTGTAAAAGATTACAATGGGAGCATAGAGAATTATAACAAAGTCAATGATTTACTTAATAAGGAACGTACAAAGCAATTGGATAATTGGAATAAGACAGTATCGAAATTTACTTCCAAGAATGTGAAATAAGGTTTTTTTTATATTTCCTTTCGTTTTTACTATTAAACTTGTATGATGGATAAGCAAGTTTTTTTTGTTACAGGGATAGGAACAGATGTAGGAAAAACGATTGTGTCGGCAATTGTGTCTGAATATCTTCGTGCTACATATTGGAAACCAATCCAATCTGGAGCAGCTGATGGAACAGATCGAGAAACAGTAGCACGATTGTGCTCGGACGCAGTTCGTACGTTACCTGAAAATTACTTGCTAAAGGAGCCTGTTTCTCCACATTTAGCAGCTGCAATGGAAGATGTTGAAATCGACATTACGACGTTGAGCATTCCACAAGTTGATGGAAATTTAGTGATTGAAGGAGCAGGGGGATTGATGGTCCCAATAACCAACGATTACTTGTTTGCAGATTGGATTGCGGCTCACAAAATCCCAACTATCATAGTATCTAGACACTATTTAGGAAGTATCAATCATACTTTATTGACAATCGCACAGTTGCGTAATTTGAATGTGCCAATCGCGGGGATTATATTTGTAGGCGAAGAGAATAGCGATACCGAAAAGATGATTTTACAACATGGTGGAGTGAAAGCTTTGGGTCGAATTCCTATTGCAAAACAACTAGATAAAGCATTTGTCACTGAACAAGCAAAAAAACTCCACTTGGATTGATTTATGTAAGTTTGTAAAAAATCTATTCATGTCCAATTTAGTTCAAAAAGACAAGCAATACGTTTGGCATCCTTTTACACAGATGCTCACTGCTCCAAGTCCATTAGTAATCGTAAAAGCAAAGGATACCATTCTTACAGATGAACATGGAAATGAATACATCGATGTCAATTCTTCATGGTGGGTGAATGTACATGGGCATGGTCGTCCCGAGTTGAAAAAGGCCTTGGAAATGCAGTTTGAACAAGTAGATCATGTGATTTTTGCTGGAGCAACTCATCCTAAGGCTATTGAATTATCAGAACGAATTTGTAAATTGCTTTCAGGGAATTTCACTAAAGTTTTTTTCTCAGACGACGGTTCGACAGCAGTTGAAGTGGCACTAAAAATGGTTTTCCAATTTTGGCACAATCAAAATATTCCCAAAAAACGAATCGTAGCTTTAGAAGGCGCCTATCATGGTGATACATTTGGGGCAATGTCCATTGGTCAGAGAGGGTATTTCAATGAACCATTTGAACATTTTTTCTTCGATGTAGATTTTTTACCTTTTCCAGATGGGGCTAATGAGAGCGAGATTTTAGTTCGTGCACAAAAGCTAGCAGATTCAGGTGAAATAGCGGGGTTGATTGTAGAGCCACTCGTTCAAGGTTCGGCAGGAATGAGAATGTACAGCGCTGAATTTTTGGATAAACTCGTACGGATTTTCAAAAATGCCCAAGCTAAAATCATTTTTGATGAGATTATGACAGGTTGGGGTAGGACAGGGGAGATGTTCGCCATGAATTATTGTGCAGAATTACCCGATATTACGTGCCTTTCCAAAGGATTAACGGGTGGTGTTTTACCTTTAGGATTAACCGTTGCAACAGATGAGCTATACAATGCATTTTTATCAGAGGATAAGCTAAAAGCATTACTTCACGGGCATTCTTACACAGGAAATCCCCTTGCTTGTGCGGTTGCTTGTGCGAGTATGGACATTTTCGAACAAGAAGAAACGAAGCACAACAGAAAAAGAGTAGCCGATAAGATGTCTGAATTTGTAAAACGTTTGGAGGGTGATAAGCGATTTTCAAATGTCCGCTCAATGGGAACTATTTTCGCCGCCGACATTCAAACACAATCCGAAAGCAGTTATTTTTCGTCCATACGGGATGAGGTTTACCACCACTTTTTAAGTAATGGAGTACTTTGCCGTCCACTTGGGAATGTGGTATTTTTTAATCCACCATACTGTATTACAGATGATGAATTAGAGAAATGTTTTGAGGTTTTAGTTGATTTTAAGAATTAAGTTAAAATTAGTGTAACCTTTTTCGGTTTGCTGTAGTCAAAGCTGTAGTATTAATTAAAAAACTGAATTATGGATATTGAAGCAATTTTAGCATTGCTTATACCTTTCGCAGGTATGGCATTGGCATTTGGCATTGTTTACGTGAACAGAACACAAAAAACGCGTGAAAAATTGGCGATGTTGGAAAAAGGATTTTCTCCCGAAGAGATTAAGTCTATTTATGAAGCAAAAAACAAACCAGAAAAAAGTAGCAATCCTTATTTGTGGATTGGTGCTGGACTAGGCTTACTTGTAGGTCATGGTCTAACAATGATACTGGATATCAATACTATGTTTGCTTATTTGACTTGTGCATTTTTATTTGCAGGGATAGCATTACTTATTCAAAGAAAATTCGATAAAACCCAAGCTTAATTTCTTGACTGATTTAGAGTTAATAGAGCAGACGATTAAGGGAGAGAACCATGCCTTTACAACCTTGGTTAACAAGCATAAGAGCATGACTTTTTCTTTAGCGTTGAGGATTACTCAGGATACTGAATTGGCTGAAGAAATTGCGCAAGATGTATTTACAAAGGTATACTTTGGACTCAAGGATTTTAACCGCGAGTCCAAATTTACCACTTGGTTGTATCGAATTGTAATTAATACAAGTTATACAGCTTTACGTCAAAAGAAACCTTATGAAAAAGTAAATTTTGAGAATAATTTCATAGAAATAGCACATTCGATAGACGGTTTTGAATTACTTAAACAAGAAGATCGAAATAAGAGTATCCAATTGGCGTTGGATGAACTAGAAAAGATGGAGGCTGTAATTTTAACTCTGTTTTATCTTGAAGAATATTCGATTCAAGAGATAGTTGAAACTACAGGATTAAGTCAGGCAAATGTGAAAGTAAAACTTCATCGAGCAAGAAAAAAAATAGCAGAAATCATCCAATCCAAATTTATTGAACTCATTGATTAATAGCCATGAAAGAAGATATAAGAAATAGCGTAAGAGAGAATTTTATACATGAACCTAGCGTAGATTTTACATCTGTGGTTATGCAACGCATTGAATCACAAAAAATGGCTAAAAAATCTTCAAATGAACCTATAGGGATTTGGATTTATGTAATCTTGTTTTGCATATTGGGAACTCCAATATGTTTGATTGTTGGGTATGCTATTTTTCAAAATATTACAATTGATATCACAGAAGTTACTCTCCCTAAGGTTGATATTATCCAATATTGGAATGTTGGACAGTTTTTTGTGGATGTGTTACCTTATTCATTGTTTTTATTAGTGTTTTTTGGAATTATATTTGCGGGTAGATTAAGGAGTTTGTTGAATTCGAATTTGAATAATGCATAGTTGATTTTAGTTGAGTTAAGAGATTGAGGTTTGAGGGCTTCAGATGTCAGAGTTTTAATACAAAATCACTATCTTTGCACCCAATAAATTCAATTCGAGGGAAATGTTTGAAAATCTTACGGACAAATTTGAGAGAGCGTTTAAAGTTTTAAAAGGGCACGGTCAGATTACTGAAATCAACGTGGCGGAAACTTTAAAGGAGGTACGTCGCGCGTTACTTGATGCCGATGTTAACTTTAAAACGGCTAAAGAATTTACCCAAACGGTAAAGGAAAAAGCTATTGGTCGTAATGTATTGACGACCGTTTCTCCAGGTCAATTGCTTACCAAAATTTGCCACGAAGAGTTGGTGGAATTAATGGGAGGCCAAGAGACGGAATTGAAATATCAAGGGAATCCTGGAATAATATTAATGTCTGGTCTTCAAGGGTCTGGAAAAACTACTTTTTCTGGTAAGTTAGCAAATTACCTTAAAAATAAAAAAGGGAAGAATCCATTGCTTGTGGCATGTGATGTATACCGTCCTGCGGCGATTGATCAATTGCATGTTCTTGGAGAGCAACTAGGAATTGAGGTTTACTCGAATAAAGAAGAAAAGAATCCAGTAAAAATTGCAGAAGAAGCAATCAAGTACGCTAAGAGTAAATCGTTTAATGTAGTTATTGTCGATACTGCAGGTCGTTTGGCAGTTGATGCAGCGATGATGGATGAAATTGAAGCGATAAAGAAAGCACTGAATCCATCAGAAACCTTGTTTGTCGTAGATTCGATGACAGGTCAGGATGCGGTGAATACAGCAAAAGCCTTCAATGATCGAATTAATTTTGATGGTGTTATCTTAACTAAATTAGACGGTGATACACGCGGGGGTGCAGCGCTTTCGATTAAAGCAGTTGTTGATAAACCAATTAAGTTTGTAGGTACGGGAGAGAAAATGGATGCACTTGATGTATTCTATCCTCAACGTATGGCTGACCGTATCCTTGGAATGGGAGATGTGGTATCGCTTGTTGAGCGCGCTCAAGAACAGTTCGACGAAGCCGAAGCACGAAAACTTCAAAAGAAAATCCAAAAGAATCAATTTGATTTTAACGATTTTTTAGGTCAGTTGCAACAAATTAAGAAAATGGGTAATGTGAAAGACTTACTCGGAATGGTTCCTGGAATGGGAAAAGCGTTAAAAAATGTTGACATCGAAGATGACGCATTTAAACATATAGAAGCTATTATTTACTCGATGACTCCCGCTGAACGTTCTAATCCAGCGCTATTGAATGGCAATCGTAAAAAACGCATCGCTTCAGGTTCAGGTACCAACATTCAGGAAGTGAATAAACTCATCAAACAATTTGACGATACACGAAAAATGATGAAGATGATGGGTAACAAGCAAGAGATGATGAAAATGATGAAGCAGATGAAAAATATGCCAGGTGGAATGCCAGGGATGTAATAATAGTATTATGTAGTAAAAAAGGCTATTTCGATCTTCGAAATAGCCTTTTTTACTTATATATTATATGGAATTTATTTTTTTCCACCCCCTGATTTCGGGTTTCCACCCCCTGATTTCGGGTTTCCACCCCCTGATTTCGGGTTTCCACTCCCTGATTTCGGGTTTCCACTCCCTGGTTTCGGGCTTGCACTCCCTGGTTTCGGACTTGCCCCCCCTGGTTTCGGACTTGCACTCCCTGGTTTTGGGCTTGCACCCCCTGGTTTAGGTCCTGTATTACTTGGGTGTGGTGGGTAAACAACAGGTCCTTTCGGTCTCGGAAGAGAATTTGGAGTTTTGTACTTTACCCTATGTTGTTCATTATAGTAATAAGGTGTTGGGGTAACTACACTTAATTCTACCATTGGAGTCCTTCTTAATAAAGGCAATGGAATTGCAGGTGGAAGATTATGAGAAATAACCCAGCTGTTCCCACTTAAGAAGTAATACAAATTTCGATGAACATCAAAATAAATGTTCAAACTTGGGAAATATACGTGTTGAGTTTTTGCTCTATAACCGTGTGCAGGTGCCCATGGTGGAGGTCCCCCGCCTCTTTCTGGTTGAGAAAAAATTGGAATTGAAAATGTCAGTATTACTGATAGAAATGTTACTCTAAATGCATTCATAATTTTTTCATTTTTTGTCCCTATTAAATTAGTTAAAATTTTGTACTTAAATTGATTTTGATCTTTTTAAAGATAAATTTGTTCACTTCACAATTTTGTGACTCAATCATAAGGCTTTGATAATCAAAATAAATGTTAACTTATTTGGGGTTTATTCGTCTAAATTCATCATCTCTAATGTTAGTTATTTATTTTTTTGACAGTTTTCACTATAGTTTTTGACTTATTTGTGACATTTCGACAGTTTATTTTATGTAAAACTGAATTCTTGACAGAAAATCTACTTTTTTCCTGACTGGCATAATCCTTGTCTTAAGAGAAGCGTGTTTAATCGAAAAGAAATTAATTGAGTTATGGGAAAAATAATTGGAATAGACTTAGGAACAACAAACTCGTGTGTATCTGTAATGGAAGGAAACGAACCTGTTGTAATTACGAATGCAGAAGGACGTCGTACAACGCCGTCGATTGTAGCCTTCGTAGATGGTGGTGAGCGAAAGGTGGGAGATCCTGCAAAACGTCAAGCTATCACAAACCCTACAAAAACGATTTATTCAATCAAGCGATTCATGGGTACAACCTTTGATTCGGTTGCAAATGAAGTGTCACGTGTTGCTTACCCTGTTGTTAAAGGAGACAACAATACACCACGTGTGAAAATTGATGATAGAATGTATACACCCCAAGAAATTTCAGCGATGATTCTTCAAAAAATGAAGAAAACCGCTGAGGATTACCTGGGACAAGAAGTATCTGAAGCTGTAATTACAGTTCCAGCATACTTTAACGATGCACAACGTCAAGCAACAAAAGAAGCTGGGGAAATAGCTGGTTTAACTGTAAAACGAATTATCAACGAGCCGACAGCTGCTGCATTGGCTTATGGTATGGATAAAAAAGGTATCGACCAAAAAATTGTAGTGTTTGACTTTGGTGGAGGTACGCATGATGTTTCTATCCTAGAGTTAGGAGATGGCGTTTTTGAAGTGCTTTCGACAGATGGTGATACACACTTAGGTGGTGATGATGTGGATGATGCGATCATTAATTGGTTAGCAGATGAGTTTAAAAATGATGAAGGTCTGGATTTAAGAAAAGACCCAATGGCGCTTCAACGTTTGAAAGAAGCGGCTGAAAAAGCTAAAATTGAACTTTCATCAACAACTTCGTCAGAAATTAACTTGCCTTATATCATGCCTGTTGATGGAGTTCCAAAACACTTGGTTCGTTCACTTACTCGTGCGAAGTTTGAGCAATTAATAGCATCTATCGTTGAACGGACAATTGATCCATGTAAATCGGCATTGAAAAATGCAGGTTTGTCGGTTGGAGATATTGATGAGGTAATTCTTGTAGGTGGTTCAACACGTATACCTGCTATTCAAGAAGCCGTTGAAAAATTCTTTGGAAAAGCACCTTCAAAAGGAGTAAATCCAGATGAGGTAGTGGCAATTGGTGCGGCTATTCAAGGTGGTGTACTTACTGGAGAGGTAAAAGATGTACTGCTTCTTGATGTGACTCCACTTTCTCTTGGTATTGAAACGATGGGAGGAGTATTGACAAAGTTGATTGAAGCTAATACGACGATTCCAACTAAAAAATCAGAAGTATTTTCAACAGCGTCAGACAACCAACCTTCTGTTGACATCCATGTGTGTCAAGGAGAACGTCCGATGGCATCAGATAACAAGTCACTTGGTCGTTTTCAATTGACGGATATTCCACCTGCTCCTCGCGGTGTTCCTCAAATTGAGGTTACATTCGATATCGATGCAAATGGTATTATGAATATCTCTGCTAAAGATAAGGGAACAGGTAAGGAACAATCTATCAAGATAGAAGCATCATCAGGTTTGACAGATGAGGAAATCCAACGAATGAAACGTGATGCAGAAGCAAATGCAGAAGCAGATAAAAAACGTAAAGAAGAAGTGGAAACTTTAAATCAAGCTGATACCTTAATTTTCCAAACTGAAAAGCAATTAAAGGAGTACGGAGAAAAAATTCCTGCGGATAAAAAAGGTGCTATAGATGGAGCGTTGGAAGAATTGAAAAAGGCTTTTGAAGGGAAGCAAGTAGAAGAGATTAAACCTGCCATGGAAAAGTTAAATACAGCTTTCCAAGCAGCTTCTCAAGATATGTATAACGCTGCTCAATCTGAAGGTGGTTCAGCTGATGCTGGAGCTGGTGCAAGTAACCCTGCTGATGAAGTAACAGATGTTGACTTCGAAGAAGTAGAGGATAAAAAGTAATAGATTGTTGAATGACGATGAAAAAGGGAGGTGTGAACCTCCCTTTTTTTACCCATTAACTTACATCAAACACTCAGTGTACCCTAAAAGCTGAGGTTTTCTGTACGGTTTAGTTGCATGGGGTACTTTAAACATCTTGATTGTTTAGGTTTGTTGTATTGTTATTTTCCAATTCGTATTCCGATTAATAATTCATGTCCTCCAGAACTTACCTTATTAATGCGAGATGTAGTATAATCAAATGAATATCCTACTCGAAGCTTAGAATTAATGTTTAAACCCATCATACCAACGATTGCATCTTTATTGCGATAAGAAACACCAAACCATAAAAATTCTTTATAATCAGTTAATAAAGTAAATTCGACGGAAATGGGTGATGGTTTCATGTATTTGACTAAAAAAGCAGGAGTAATAGACCAATCTGATGAAATGTTTATTTTGTACCCAGCAGTAACATTAAAATGCATTTTTCGTTCAAAATAGCTGAATGAGTGGCCAAAATCAACAAAATCTTTTGTAAGATGATCAGCTGCTACACCAATAAATAGGTTTTTTGAATAAATCGAAATACCTGCTCCCAAATCCATTATGTTTCGTGAATTACCATTTTCAAAAAATGATTGATACGCATAATCTGTTGTCTCTGATAGTACTTTGGCCTTCTCAGGGATTAATGAATTGTTTGAAAAACCAATTTTTGTTCCGAAAGATAAATTGTAATTTTTAGTTAATGGTAAGTGAAGAGCGTATGCACCGCACATATAAAATGATTGGAATGCTCCATATCTATCAGCAACAACAATTCCTCCAAAAGCATGTTTCTTTCTCCCTGTATTGATTTCAGGTGTTCGTGAAATTTTTTCATTAATTCGCACTGAATTTGAATATCGAGGAGTAGATCGAGTTTTCAAAGGAGAGGAAGCTGCAGCATACCCTGTAAATGGGGCATTGTTGAGCCCTGCCCACTGCCATCGTCCACCCAAATTGGCATCAAACGCATCATAAAGGCCTGCTGCTGCTGGGTTTATCATAAACGGATTTTTGACATATTGACTATATTGAGGAATTTGTTGTGATACCAAATAACTTATATTTAATAGTGTTATGCCAATAAGGATGATTGATTTCATATTTTATATACTTTTTTAATTATCGCTTTTTTACAATTGTGACTGTTCCAGTGATTTTTTCATTAGCTGGATTGTTTAACATGATTACGAAGTAATATGATGCAACAGGGAGTTCTTGTCCATTATAGAGACCATCCCATGCTGTCTGATATCCCTTTGATTCAAATAATAAATTTCCCCATCTATTATAGATATAGACCTCATTGTTAGGATATTTTTCATTTAATCCAGGGATTTCCCAGTAGTCATTTATACCATCTCCATTTGGAGTGAAAGCTGTGGGTATGTTAAAGTCGTTTTCACTGGGACATTCTATAAAATCGATTATTATTTGAACAGGGTCACTGACACATGTTCCATTTATGTTAACTATATAGTAATACGTTGTCTCTTCATTGAAGGGTGGACTAAAGTTTTCACCTGACGCAATTTGATTTGTTAATTCATTATCAGTAAACCAATGAAATTCATTCCCTAAACCTGAAGCAGTTACATAAGCGTCAATATTAGGACATAATTCATGCTGTAAATCTATTATTGGTTTAGGCATTTCATATATAATAACTACAACTGTTAATGAATTACTGACGCAAGATGAGGTATTTTCTGTAATGTAGTAAATTGTTGTTCCAGCGATATTATTTGGAAGGTATGAATTACCTGTTGCTACTAGATTTGTTAATGCCACATCCGTGTACCAATTTATTTCACCTATTCCAGTCCCTGTAACTATTATTTCTTCTATTGCATTGTTACAGAATTGTACTAGTGTATCTCCTACAGGAATGGCTGTACACTCAGGACAAGTTGGAGCCTCAATATCGATCGTTGTCGTATCACATCCAGTAAAGAAAGCGATGATTGTTACATCTACACCCGAAGGGATGCCTACAATGGCGTTTGGAGTAACAGTTCCTTGATTAGCATCGACAATAGTTCCCGGCTGCGTTACAAAGCTTACCGAGTAGAAAGCAGAACCATCCGTTGCGCAGACAGCACCTGCTACCGAGATCGGAGCGTTCGCGCAAGGATTATCGCAGTTGTCAGGACTTTGTACAGTAGTACTAGTAATACATGCACCATTTTCAGAGGTAATGGTAACAGGAGTTCCGATAGGAATGTTGATGACACTATTGCCTACAATGTCTCCTTCCGAAGCCATTGTGTTCATACCGTTGGAAGTAAACGCTACGCTGTAGAAGTTTGTTCCATCGCATACCCCTTGTCCTACAATAAGTTCAGGGTATACACAGTCAGTAGGACAGCCAGAGAGACCAGTGATTGTCTGCGACACTTCACATCCAGTACCATTGCTAGCAGTGATTATTACATCCACCTCAAATGGGATCCCGATAACGTGAGTAGGAGTAACAGTAGCTCCATTATCCGCTGTCACGTTATTAGCTGTAGAAGTATATGCTACAGAGTAGGTATTGGTGATAGAATCACATACCACAGGACCGGTAGTGAGCGATGGAGTTGTACACTCAGGACACGTTGGTGCATCGATATCGATCGTTGTCGTATCACATCCAGTAAAGAAAGCGATGATTGTTACATCTACACCCGAAGGGATACCTACAATGGCGTTTGGAGTAACAGTTCCTTGATTAGCATAGACAATAGTTCCTGGCTGCGTTACAAAGCTTACCGAGTAGAAAGCAGAACCATCCGTTGCGCAAACAGCACCTGCTACCGAGATCGGAGCGTTCGCGCAAGGATTATCGCAGTTGTCAGGACTTTGTACAGTAGTACTAGTAATACATGCACCATTTTCAGAGGTAATGGTAACAGGAGTTCCGATAGGAATGTTGATGACACTATTGCCTACAATGTCTCCTTCCGAAGCCATTGTGTTCATACCGTTGGAAGTAAACGCTACGCTGTAGAAGTTTGTTCCATCGCATACCCCTTGTCCTACAATAAGTTCAGGGTATACACAGTCAGTAGGACAGCCAGAGAGACCAGTGATTGTCTGCGACACTTCACATCCAGTACCATTGCTAGCAGTGATTATTACATCCACCTCAAATGGGATCCCGATAACGTGAGTAGGAGTAACAGTAGCTCCATTATCCGCTGACACGTTATTAGCTGTAGAAGTATATGTTACAGAGTAGGTATTGGTGATAGAATCACATACCACAGTACCCGTTGTAAGTGTTGGAGTTGTACATGGTATTGAACAAGGTGCAAAAGTTACCGTAAATTCAACAGCTGTACTCATACACGGGGCAACTTCCTCCGTGGCGTAAAATGTGTGGGAACCAGTCATACCAGCACTTAGAAAGAGTTGATCCACACTTAATAAATTGGTTAATGCGGCATCGCTATAGAAATGAACTACACCTCCAGAAGAAGGAACTCCGAGAAGTGTATGAGCTGTTCCTTCGCAAAGTGTTGTATCTACCATTAAAGGAGGGGTTGGAGAAATGGGTCCCAATAGTGTAATGTCCACCCAACTGATATCGCTACTATTTGAACAACCATTTTGAGCTAGAAAGGAGAAATTTGTATAGTTTCCATCACTTAAGTTGGGAATAACTGCATTTCCAACAGCATCGGTAGTTACATTGACACTTGTAGGAATCCCATCAACTTCAAAAGATACGGTATGATCTGTAAAAGGATGAGTTAAAATAAAAGAAATATACCCATCATCACCTTGGCATGTAGGGTCTGTACCTGAAGCACCAGTTATTTCTACAGCAGTAATTGTAAGTAGTACTGTATCTGTTGCAAAGGCGCAAGGTGAATTGTAGGTGGTGTATGTGAGTATGACACCTGTTACATAGTCCGATAAACCATGTGTGTAAGTAGCGTTTGGCAATGACGGATCATCAAAAGAACCGTCACCACTGCTTGCCCAAAAGGCATCTGTTGCACTTCCACCAAAACTTCCGTTAAGAATTACATCATCACCATAGCAAATAGTTATATCTGAACCACCTGAACCACCTGAAGCAGTCGGAACATTGGGGTCAATTACAGTAACTGTAGATTGGCAGGTTGCAGAATTCCCTGCTGCGTCGACTAATGTTAGTTCGACTAAGTGATCTCCGATATCTGAACAATCGAAATTTCCAGAGTGATTCATAGTCATTGAGCTTATTCCACAATTATCTGAAGATCCATTATTAATATCATCAGTAGTAAAAGAAGCTGTTCCAGAGCTATTTAAAGGGAGTGATATGTCTTGACAAACGGCGATTGGGTTTTCCGTGTCGTTTGCAACATTATATAATAATGAGCAAACACTAGTATTACCCATTTCATCTATAACAGTAAATAGGACATTACCCATGGATCCAGGCGCTAAGATTGTACCAGGAGTTGGTGCTACTTGTGTAATAGTGAAGTTACAAGCATCTGAAACGCTTAACAAGTCAGTGTAGTCAGGAACAATTCCAGCACAACCAGTTAGCGGTATTTGCGGTTGAGAACCAGGACATACAACATCGGGAGCAGAGGCATCAAGAACAACGAATTGTTCAAAGTGATAGCTGCATCCATAGCTATCAGAAACTGTGAAATCTATCCAACTTCCGTTATTTAAACCTGTTACAGAAAAACTCTGGCCGTGTGTTATTGGCAACCCATTAAAGATTCCGTTACCATTGTTTGTTACAATATAGTCGTCTCCAATAACTTCCGGACTTCCTCCTGTTAATGTAATAGTGGTTTCTCCATTGCAGAAATTGACATCAATGTTTGCGTTGATCAGAGGTCGAATTGCTATAGAAAAAGTCTCTCTAGCAACCACGCATCCATTAAGATCTGTAATTTCAACACTGTAGCTTCCCGACGACGAAACAGTTAGGGTTGGAGTTGTTGTTCCACCAGGTGACCAAAGGTAGTTATCAGAAGAGTTGATAGGAGTAAGCGTTATGGACTCACAAGCAAAAACTCCAAGATGACCAATTATTACTACAGTAGGGTCAATAATTACTGAAGAATTACTAGAGACTCCAGAACAACCATTTGCATCTGTTACAGTTACAGAGTGCGAGCCCGATGAAGTTACAGTAATATTTTCCGTTATTGCTCCACTTGGAGACCATAGGTAGGAGCTAAATCCTGCAGTGGCGCTAAGTTCTACAACGCTTCCTCCACAAGAGGAAACCTGAGTGATTATTGGCGTAGGATTTGGGTTTACAGTAACCTCAAAAGGATCTGATGTTGCTGTACATCCGCTACCATCGTCTATTGTTACGGTATAATTACCAGCAGCAGAAACACTAATAGTTTCAGTGGTCTCACCATTACTCCATAAATAGGTATAACCAGCAGGAGCACTTAATATGGTTGAACCGCCACTACAAAAACTGGAGTTCCCTGTTATTGTTGGCGTGGGAAGATCAGCAGCAACAGTCACCGTAATGCAGTTATCAGAAAACAATGTTGCAGAGCACCCACCGGCACTTGAGGAGATAACTCTCACTCTATAAGTTGTAGTGTTCATTAGTCCAGCAGGAGGGTCATATGTTGGTCCGGTTGCTCCTGGAATTGCGGCACCACTAACCAACGGGCAGTTTGTTCCATTTTCAGAAAACCATTGGTAAGAATATATTCCGCTACCCCCACTTGGTGCTATGGTCATTTCGTCGGGGTCTCCACCTGCACATACATCGCTTCCACCTGTAATATTTCCAACAGCTAAATCTGGTATAACATTGATAAAAATGGATTGTGTGCAGTAAGTACTTTGATAGATAATTTCATGCAAACCGATTCCAGCTGTTGATGGTGAAAACGAATTTCCTGTAACACCTGCTCCAGAAAATGTGCCTCCTGCTGGCGTGGCAGCTAGCGTTAGATTACTGCTAGACAAGCAACGATTAATAGTTGTTCCGTTACTTGTTGGTGAAGAGAAATTAATAACGTTAACAATGGAAACCCCAATATCAACAGGAGTGCCATCACCAACACAAAAGAATTTAGTAATTAAAATTCTTAGTTGTCCAGTAAAATCAGCCGTCCAATCCACAGAGGCAGCAGTACCTAGACATAACGCACCATTGTCATCATTAAAGAAAACAGATGGACCACCAGCATCTGGATACCCTGTCATTTGTGTGTCAAATGTTGCTCCGCACGTAGTAAACTGATAACGAACACCAGACACCACATCTACAAGAATATAATCTCCTGCTGTTATAGTGGCGTAGTCAAATGTACCACAAGGAGGTGTTCCCATATCTATACCACTATATGTGGCATTGTTAATATCACATTGACTAATTGTATGTTGATTACACAGTGTAATTGCAATCACTGTAATGATGAGCGTTAAGAAATGTGATTTCTGTTTAAATAATTTTGTTTTCATCTTTACTTGTAAATTAAAATAGTTGGTTTTGGTTTTTTATAGATAATTCCTACTAGAGCCACTTTACTAGAAGAATTGCTCATTTGGGCATTAGGCTTTGTAAAGAAAGTTTGATAGTAGTTATCGTTTTGTGTAGGATTTATTTTTGTGAAACACTGATTTACAATGTTTGTTTTTTGAACAGACTGTTCTTTTATTAATTCATTTCTTGAATGACTTAATGTGTTTTTAGAAAATGGTAATAAGATTACGCAGATTATTATTCCTAAATCTATTGTTCGAATACTGATTAAGCGTAGAAGTAATAATTGAATATTCATTTGCAATTGTTTTTACAAATATACAGAGCTAAGTATCTAAAAAACAACTATTTAAAATAATATATTTTCGGTATTGTTTTCGGTATTAAAGGCTTGTAAAATGGAATTTAAGGCCTGTAAAATAGAATAATCGGTTTAGTATAAAATACACAAGGAGTGATTTACTTCTAAAAAGTGGTGAAAATGACCCAGATATTATTAAGTTGCCCCATTCGCCTAACTTAATTTAAAGAGCGATGAGCTTTCAATCAACTTATTTCATGTATATATTGATTCCTCTTTTTTCGAACAAACGAGAATAGAACGTTATTCTTTCTAATTTTTTATAGATGGGTGTTTTTAGTATTCTAAAATTCTAAATTCCGTTCGTCGATTTAATTGATGCTCTTCTTCTGAACAACTAGAATAAACATTTCCTTCACATTCACAATCATTCAGTAATTGCGTTTCACCATATCCTTTTCCAGATAACCTTTCGGGATTAATTATGCGACTGCTGATATAGTCTACTGTACTTTTTGAACGTTTTTCGGATAAGGTTAAATTGTATTTATAACTAGACCTACAATCCGTATGGGATTCAATATGTATTTTCATTTTAGGGTTTTCGTTCATCACCTGAACGATTTTATCCAATTCATTAAAGGAGTCGGCTCTTAAAACGGCGCTATTTAAATTAAAATATATTGGGTTTAATTCCAGTTTTTTAGCGAGATCATCCCCCACTTTAATATCTAATTTTTTATCTCGTAGAGTGATAAAATTTTCAGGTTGTTGAATTTCAACTTCAATCATTTCCATTTGCCCAATCTTGTCTACTACGGTTAGTCTATAAATTCCTTTGGGAATTTGAGAGAGTAAACTATCAGTAGTCCCTGTAGACCATTTGTAGGTGTAAGGACCTTTTCCTCCAGATATAATAGGCAGAATACTACCATCACTTCCGTTAAATATAGAGACATCATTTTTCAAATAACTCAGTTCAATAGGTTTTATCGTTTCAATCTCACATGTATAAATATCACTGTATTGATTTGCTCGATTACTAGACCAATAAGCACGATTGTTGGAATATGTAAAGTAGGCGTCAAATTTTGCTGAATTCACCTCTTTCCCTAGGTTTACAGGTTTAGTCCATTCAGTCCAAGAGTTTTGTTTTATCGTGTAAAAAATATCTGCATTACCAAATCCCCCATGACCGTTACTTGAAAAGAATAGGGTATCACCTTTTAAAAACGGTGATATTTCAAATCCTTCTGTGTTAATCGTACTACCTAAGTTAATTAATTCAGACCACGAATCTCCAATTTTTTCAGAAACATATAAGTCTTCAGATCCAAATGAATCTTTGCCTGAATAGGAAACAAACAGAACTGTTTCTTCTTCGTTTACATAAAACCCATAGAACCCTTTTTCATTTGTTAAACCATCAATTTGTATAGATTGTTTATTGTTCCAATTGTTTTCATCTTTAATAAAAAAAGCGAGTGATTTTTCTAAATTTTTATCAAAATATGAGTTTAAGACAAATAATTTTTTTCCAAGTCCAGTAGTAGAAAAAACAGTATTATTGTATTTGTTATTTAATTCGATTAAATTCTGTGCAGGGCTAAACGTAGTATCGTTAATCAATTTCGCATACCAAATATCTTGGTCATCATTTTTTCCTTTGTTTCTCGTATCATATGTTCGCGTAAAATACAAAATAGAATTTGTTAGATCAAAAACAGGCATACTTTCTTCCGCTTTTGAATTTACGTTATCAGAGAGTTTATGTACTTTAGAAATATAAAGATGTTGAGCCACTAATCTATATGTACTGAATAGTGATATTATTAAAAAGAATAGTGTGATTTTCATTTTTTTATATTTATCGTCCAATCATTAAACCAAGAATAATTTCGTGCCCACCAGAACTCATGTGATTCATTCTAGAGACTGAGTAATCGAATGAATATCCAATCTTAAGTTTTTGATTGACATTACAGCCAATCATTCCTATGATTGCGTCTTTAATTCGATATGATGCTCCAAACCACAAAAACTCCTTGTACTCAACTAGTAGTGTGGTTTCTATTGAAGCAGGAGCTGGTTTCATGAATTTAATTAATGCAGCAGGAGTGAGTGTCCAATCATTGTTTAGTTGAAATTTGTATCCTGCTGTTAGATTGAAGTGCATTTTACGTTCAAAATTGGCAATTTGATTGCCAAAATTCACAAAATCCTTTGTGAGGTGATCGGTTGAGAAACCTACGAATAATTCTTTTGAGTAGAAATATAGTCCAGCACCTAAATCCATGATGTTTCTTGAATTTCCATTTGCAATATATGTTTCATATGAATTATCAGGACTTCCCGACAATACTTTTGCCTTGTCAGGTATGAAGGTATTATTAGATAGTCCAATTTTTGTTCCAAATGAAAGATTGTATTTATCTGAAATAGGTAGGTGAAGTGCATAAGTTCCAGCAGCATGAAAAGTTCTAAAAGCACCATATTGGTCAGCTATAACGAGTCCACCAAAGGCATGCTTTAATTTTCCTGTGTTAATTTCGGGGTTTCGGTGTAAACCATCACTAATTCGAATTGAGGGATTGAATTTTGGGCTAGATTTTTTTTGTATAGGGCTAGACATGGCTAAATAGATAGTTCCTGGAGAGTTGTTAAATCCAGTCCACTGCGACCTTCCTCCTAAGGTAATATCAAGAAAATCGTAAACACCTGTAGCGCCAGGGTTAAGTAAAAATTGATTTCGTAAATATTGACTATACTGAGGTATTTGTTGTGCAAAACCTAATGAACTGTATAGCGAAATTAATGTGATAATGAATTTTGTTTTCATAAGATTGATTCTATTAATTTCGAATTATACTAACTGATCCATTTTGTTTGTCATGGATTCCATCATTAAATTCGATAATGAAAAAATACGAAGCAACAGGTAATTCGTTTCCGTAATATTTACCATCCCAAGGTATTGAGTACCCCAAAGATTCAAATATTAAATTCCCCCAACGATTAAACACAGAGACTTTATTGTTCGGAAACAAATCAGATAATCCCGGGATTTCCCACGAATCATTTTTCCCATCACCATCGGGTGTAAAAGCGGTCGGTATTTCGATATCGACGCCGCAAGTTATGTATGCTACAGTAAATGTTGAATATTCACTGATGCATACACCATTAACGTTAATTACATAATAAGTCGTCTCATTGTAAATAAGTGGTGGAGAAAATTGAAATCCTGTGCTAATTTGATCTGTTAATTCAGTGTTAGTGTACCAGATGAAATCACCATTTATTCCTGTGGGTTGAATCGCAATAATTCCAGCTTGATTGTCACAAAATGTATAGTATTCATCTACTATAGGATTATTTGGTAATTCATATATTGTTACAATAATTTGAGCTGCCTCGCTTTCACAGTTTTCGATTGTTTCTGTTACATAATAAATTGTTGAACCAGGTATGTTGTCAGGGATAATACTTTCTCCTGAACCAATAGGTTGATTTAGTGCTTCATCGTTGTACCACGTTAATTGACCTGATGTGCCTGAAGCAGTTATTGGAAGGATGTGATCGGAACAATACGCCACATTTTCTATAGCTGATGGCAACTCCCCGCAAGGTTGAATACAGTCAGTAGGGCTAATTATGGTTGCTATTGTTTCGCAATAATTGTTCGTAACACCGATAATTATATCAGTTCCTACTGGAATGTTTACTATCGAATCACCACTAATTTGCCCAGCGTTTATATTTATAGGATTAAGTGAGTTAGTAGTGTACTGGACTGAATAATAACCTTCTTCACCACAAATTACATCTACAATTGTTAATTCAGGGTTTTCAAATATTGTAATGGTTGTTGATGCGATATTTCCCACGCAGATACCATCTCGAGCTATTGCATAATAGGTAATAGTATTTGGAGAAGTGAAAGGAGTAAATGAATTTCCAGTTCCTTGAAGAAATAGCAAATCAACATCGATGTACCACTCGATGTTTCCACTGTTACTTACATAAAGATCGTTAAGAATATCGTTCTCACAAAATTCACCCCCATTCATTATTTCAATAATTTCTAAGTCATTTCGTATGTGAACATGTAGATGACTTAATGGGCTTTCACATCCATTTACTGTTTCACTAAAATAATATGTGGTTATTCCAGGGGTAGGGTCTATGAGTATTGTTTCTCCATTTTGAATCCAAACATCAGCTCCTGAGCTAGTGTACCAGTTTATTTCACCTCCTTGTAGCGGGAAAACAGTATAATCAGATATGGCATTTTCAAAGCATAAATCAAGATCAATATTTGGATGAGGTTCAGGCATTGGATTTATGGTTACACTAACAATAGAGGCTGAGCTCTCACATGAGAACAACGATTCTGTTACATAATAGGTATGAGTACCAACATTTTGATTTGGTTGATAGTTTACTTGATCGCTGATCAGAGTTGTTAATCCTGGGTCGCTATACCATTTTATTACACCTCCTGAGTTTGGAATAGCTATCAAGTCAGGAATAGTAATTGATTCGCAATATATTCCTCCATTAATAATCGCTGGGGAATTAGGCGTAGGAATAAAATTAATTTCAAATTGAACTGATTCACTATGGCAACCATTTACATTTTCTGTGGCAAAAAATGTGTGCGTACCGGTCATGTTGTCGTTTAAAAATAGATCGCTGGTTGAAATCTCATTCGTTAATGCCCCGTCATCGTAGAAGTATACAACACCACCTGACGATGAATTTCCAGGAATTGAATATGGTACTCCCTCGCATAATATCTCATCTTGAACAAGTGGTGGAGAAGGTTTACTAAGAATTTCAACGTCAATGTATGTACATGTACTGACACAACCGTTTAAATTATTTTTAGCACAATATGTGTTCGTTCCGATAGTGTTTGGAGGATAGAATTGTGTTCCAGTTGAAATTACAGTTGATAAATCATTCACATCAAACCATTCTACAATTTCAGTACTAAAAGTATTTACTTCGATTTCTATTTGTTCATTTTCACAAAAAGGGTTGGCGAAAGGTTGTATCATCGGCGCAGGGAGTGTTGGTTCCAGACCAACAACAGGTGTATTATGAAATATAACAGGACAGTCATTAATAAATAATTCAAAATCGCTATACGTTAATGCACTTAAATTTTCAATAATTATCTCTCCATCTGAGTTCGAGCTAATAGACGGGATGGTAGTTGTAGAAGTTCCATCGAAATATGTTAGGTTGTCGAAACTACTATTTACTGGAAATCCATACATCATTATACTAGCATCACTTAAGCCACAATTAGAAGGCATTACAAATGAGCCTACCCATACTTCTGTTGACGGAGGGTCATTAATGATGATATTATTCCATAAATGCAAATTGTCTGCAAAGCATCCATTAAAACTTAAGCTAAGTATAGTGTACTCTCCTGCGCTTAGATTACCTAGCGTTGCTATACCACTTCCATCAGAAGAAATTGTTGTGTTAAAAATTGAACCGTCGTATTCGTATGATAAATCAAAAGTCAAGAAGGGGTAGTTTAAATTAAATATAATTGATCCATCGTTGCCTCCACAAGAAGTAGTGTTGTTTCCCCCAAATCCAGATAATTGTATAAGGTTGACAGATAAATAAATCGAATCAGCTACACTTTGGCATGGGGCATCATCAACTACGAATTTAAATTTTATAGGACCAATATTTGCATCGAAAGGAGATGGGGAATAAGTAGCGTTTGGTATAAAGCCGTTGTCAAACGTTCCATTTCCATCCGTTATCCAATATCCACTTGTAGCGCTTCCCCCTAATATTGCGTTTAATTGGTAGTTATCAAAATAACAAAATGAATCGTCTATTCCTGCATCAACAGTTGGGATATTTGGGTCAATTACAGTCACTGTTGAAAAACATGATGCTGAATTGCCAGCGTGGTCTACAACATACAATTCTACTTGGTGATTACCTATATCAGTACAATTGAATGATCCGCCGTGATACATTGAAATGATGTTCAATCCACAATTGTCTGTAGAGTTATCATTGATGTCATTAGCTGTGAAGTTTACATTACCAGTTATGTCTAAAAATAATTCGATATTCTTACAATTTGCGATAGGGTCTTCTGTATCAGTTTGCACAGAATATAATGTAGAACATACACTAACGTTATTATTTTCATCAATTACAGAGAATAATATACTCCCATTTGAGCCAGGAGGGAAAGTAGTGCTTGGTGTAGGAGCTAGTTGATTTACAACATAGTTACATGCATCAGAAACAAGTAAAGAAGAAGTTAAATCAGGAATGATTCCCTCGCAACCACTTAGCGGTATAGATTGGAATGGAGGACAAGTAATTATAGGGGCTTGAATATCAATATTTGTTACTGTTTGATCAATTGAATAATGACAACCGTATCCATCATCAATTGTAACAGATACCCAGTCACCATGAACCAAATCTGTAATTGTAAAACTTCCATTATGTGAAATTGGAAGACCTGCTATTGTTCCGTTACCATTATTCGTTATTGTATAATTACTCGCATCAATCATAGGTCTCCCTCCTGAAACAGTTGCTGTTGCAAGAGCTGAACAATATTCTATATCAAATGTGATGTCTACAGGAGGGTTACCCGTTATTTCTTTTGCTCCTAATGTAAAACTTGTTCCAGTAGTTCCACAATCAATTTCGTTAACTAGTATTCTTATGTTACCAGTATAACTGGATAGCCACTCTATTGAGGCTGAATTTGAAGAGCCACATATACCACCATCTGAATCTGTGTGAAAAAGCAAATCACCAGCTGGAGAGGAGTAAGCGGTGAGTTGTGGTTGAACAGGACCGTTACAAGCGTGAAATTGATAAGTTACCCCTGTAGTTACATTGAATACAACAAACTGCCCACTTTGAATAGGAATGCTACTTGATTCACTACACGATATTGTTGGAAATGGATTAGCAAGCAGTGTGTTTAGGTTTGGACATTGTCCGAGTAAGTTACCATTAAATGACAGGACAAACCCTAGTACAAGAAATAGACATTTCCTGAATTTCATCTCGAAGCGTATTTTCATAGTGTTTATAATATAATTGAACTTCTAATTTTACAATCATAAATTACACAACAAATATAACGGTATAAATAACTATAAAACAAGCAGTTGAGGTAATTATATTATCGGATAGATTTTAAGAATTAACGGTGGTTAAAAAGAATTAACGGACGCTATTTGAGAATTATCGGTAGGAGTAATTGCACGAATATAAAAAACGTTGTTCCTGTAAAAGAAAAAATTACCTGAAATAAAGAAAAAATCACTGTATTATGATACAATCAATCTTCTTTGAAAGGTCGTTCTCCAATTAATTTGATAAAATCTGCTTTGTATAAAATTTCTTTTTCAAGAAGTGCGTTAGCAATAAGCTCTATTTTTTCTCGATGAAGATTGAGCAATTCTTTTGTTCGTTCGTAACATTGGTTAATAAATATACGTGCTTCTTCATCAATTAATTTTGCAGTGTCCTCTGAATAAGGTTGTTTGAGACTGTATTCGTTTTGCAAATCTTTAAAAGAAAAGGGACCAATTTTTTTGTTCATCCCATAAAGCGCTATCATTGAATACGCTAGTTGCGTTGTCCGTTCTAAGTCATTTTGAGCACCAGTTGAAATGTCTCCAAAAATAATTTCTTCTGCTGCTCTACCTCCCAAAGTCATACAAATTGTATCGGTTAATTCATCGTAGGTATAGAGGTTTTGTTCTTTGGGTAAATATTGAGCAAACCCAAGTGCAGCTAGCCCTCTAGGTACTATTGATACTTTTACAAGTGGGTGAGCATGGGCTAAATACCAGCCACAAATTGCATGACCTGTTTCGTGATATGCAATAATCTTTTTCTCTTTAGGCGAAATAAGCTTGTTTTTTTTCTCAAGTCCACCTACTACTCGATCAATAGCCGAGTTGAAGTCGTCCATATCGACTTTGTCTTTTTTCTTTCGAGCAGCATGCAATGCAGCTTCGTTACATACATTCGCAATTTCAGCTCCCGCAAAACCTGGTGTTTGATGAGCTAATTTAGCAGAGTCAATATCGTTCGATAGCGTAAGTTTTTTTAAGTGAACGTTGAAGATTTGTTCACGTCCATTTAAATCTGGTTTATCGATTAGTATTTGCCTATCGAAACGTCCTGGTCTTAATAATGCACTGTCAAGAAGATCAGGTCTATTTGTAGCGGCTAAGATAATGACTGTTTTGTCACTGCTAAACCCATCCATTTCAACCAAAAGTTGATTAAGGGTATTTTCACGTTCATCATTCGTTTGCGTTTTTGATGTACTTCGAGAGCGTCCAATAGCCTCAATTTCATCGATGAAAATGATACAAGGGGCTTTTTCACGTCCATTTTTAAACAAATCACGCACTCTCGCAGCACCTACGCCCACAAACATTTCCACAAAATCGGAACCTGATATGGTAAAGAAGGGAACTCCTGCTTCGCCAGCCATGGCTTTTGCCATAAGGGTTTTTCCAGTTCCTGGAGGGCCTGTTAACAATACTCCTTTTGGTATTTTTGCACCAAGTTTTTTGTATTTTTCGGGGTTTTTAAGAAAATCAACCACCTCCATTATTTCTTCTTTAGCTTCATCCAACCCAGCTACATCATCGAAAGTGACATTAATACGGTCTTTACCTTCAATTAAAAGTGCTTTCGATTTACCTGTATTGGCAAATGGATTTCCACCAACTCCACCACCTCCTGACATTCGGCGAAAAATAAAGAGCCAAATGATGACGATAAGAAAAACAGGGAGTAACCATGAAAAAATATTTCCAAACCAATTCTCTCTTTTTTCAAATCGAGGACTGATACGGTCTTGAGGTTCCATTTCGCTTTGAGCTGCACTGAGTTCATTTTGGAAATATTCGACAGAACCAATTGAAAAAATATAATGTGGTCCTGAAGTATTGTCCGCAACTTTAACATGGGCTTCATCGCTCAATTTCGATTTGTAGATATAAACTTCTACTGTTTCACCATTGACAACTACTAATTTTTCAACGTGCCCTGTTTGGAGCATTTCCATTTTAAAGGTATTCCAATCTGTTTCTTTTGGGGCATTGCTCGTGTTCAAATAACTGAACGCAATAAATACAATTAGGATAATGGCGTAAATCCACAAAAAATTAAATCGTGGATTGGAATTGAGTATCTTATTTTTTTTAGAATTGTTTGTTTCTGACATGATACGAGTTAAAAATAATGCTTGACTAAGATAGGTATAAATTGAGTATCGCCGTCCGAATGGCTATAAAATAACAAAGACCATCTCAATACTGAAACGGTCTTTGTTTATATAGGTTGTAATTTCTATTTAGGAACAGCTGTTTGCTGTTTCGGTTGTGCTTTTTTAGGCTCCTCCGACTGAGCAGGTGCTTTTTCAACAGTACTAGTGGTTTTTGTTGGTTCAGTGCTTTCCGTTGAAGTTTCCTCTACTACAGGAGCTGCTTTGACATGTTGCAATTTAGCTTCTTTTCGTACAAGTTGTCCTTCAATTACTTGTCCTTCTTGAGCACTTGCAAATGCACATGAGAACGTGATGGCAAGACCTGATAAAACGTGTATCATTTTCATATTATCAATTTTAATGTTATCTAATTTAACTATTTAGAGTTGTGCTAAGTTAAGCATTTTTATTCAAAAAAATTACTTTTTCTTTTTGTGGTGGTGTTTCTGCTGACCTTTTGATTCGCTACAATGGCGTTTTGTTTCCGATTTTTTTGCACTACGCAATTCTTCCATTTTAGTTTGTTGTTCTTCAGTAAGAATGGTTTTGTAGGCTTCTTTTTTCGCCAATTTTACTTCTTGCATCTCTTGCTTAAGCTTGATTTGTTGTTGATGTGTCTCCATATTCACAGCTTTAATTTTAGCAACTTGTTCTGGAGTTAGTGCGAGTTCTTTTTCAAGTTTTTCCATTCGCTGATCCATTCGTTGTTCAAAATCAACACGATCTTTTTTCTCTTGACCAAACGTGCTTGTAGTGATCATACAGACACACAACACAAGCGTAATAATTAGTTTATTCATGACTTAAAATTTTTAGTTATTTGAATAGTAACATGAAAATACCGTGCCAAAGAATTTGAACGAAATATATGGCGCTACTGTTTTAAACGATTTAATATTTTAGTAGAGACAATTTTTGACTTCATTTTTATAACTAAATTTTGTACTTTTGACACCGCACCGTTCTAGATGGTTAACTATTTAGATGTAATTTACTTGAAATGAGAGAGGTACAATTTAGAGAAGCGCTTAGAGAAGCAATGTCAGAAGAAATGCGCAAAGATGAAAGCGTATTTTTAATGGGCGAAGAAGTAGCAGAATATAATGGAGCATACAAAGTTTCACAAGGTATGTTGGACGAATTCGGTCCTAAGCGTGTAATTGACACTCCGATTGCTGAACTTGGTTTTGCGGGAATTGCGGTAGGTGCATCAATGAATGGATTGCGACCTATTGTGGAATTCATGACGTGGAACTTTGCTATTCTAGCTGCGGATCAAATTATCAATAGTGCGGCAAAAATGTTGCAAATGTCAGGTGGTCAATACAGTTGTCCTATCGTTTTCCGTGGTGGAAATGGTACTGCAGGACAGTTGGGAGCGACTCACTCGCAAAGTTTTGAAGCATTTTATGCGCATGTACCGGGATTGAAAGTAATTACTCCTTCAAATCCATACGACGCAAAAGGCTTATTAAAAGCTGCAATTCGCGACAATGACCCAGTAGTTTTCTTGGAATCTGAGAAAATGTACGGTGATAAAGGTGAAATTCCAGAAGGTGAATATATCATTCCAATCGGAGTAGCTGATGTGAAACGAAAAGGTACTGATGTAACTATCGTTTCTTTCGGAAAGATTATCAAAGTGGCTTACGAAACTGCTGAATTGTTAGAGAAGGAAGGAATTTCATGTGAAATCATTGATCTTCGCACAATTCGTCCTATCGATTACCCAGCAGTGGTGGAATCTATCAAAAAAACAAATCGTTGTGTAGTGTTGGAAGAATCATGGCCGTTGGCATCTATTTCTTCTGAAATTGCTTATCATGTTCAACGTTATGCATTCGACTATTTGGATGCTCCAGTACAACGTGTAACACAAACTGATACTCCTTTCGCATTCTCTCCATCACTTATTGATGAAGCGTTGCCGAATGTAGATAGATTGATTAAAGCGGTGAAAGCCACTATGTATAGAAATTAGATTCTACTTTTTAGATATATAAAAGCCGAGCGTATGTTCGGCTTTTTTTGTACATTTATCTGAAATGGTTACCATGAAGATACTTTTTACATCATTGTTTCTCTTCTTGTCGTTGACTTGTTTTTCTCAGGAAAGAGTTTATCATCCGTATTCGGAATACACAACTGTCTTTTACTATAGGACAATTGATTATATGGGAAATTTCCCTGCAGATTACATTTCAGAGTATTCTTTTAATGATTACGATGAGGTTGTTTTTAATGATGTTGTATACCCAATTACTATTGAACCCACCCATAATCATTTCATTAGACAGGATATAGAGAACCAAAAAGTGTATTTATATCAAGAGAATGAAAATCAGGAATATGACATTAGCATAAATCAGTTTTTGTCTATTGGAGACACAATTGATTTTAAGTACTACCAAAAACTTCCTTCATTTCACGGTACTCAGATAAATGGCGAACCGAATTCATTTTTACTCGTAATTGAAGATCTTTCCGTTGATGAAGAAGGAAGGGTTACATATATGTTAAATGATGTAAACTTTCAAAATCAAGATGCTGTTTATGTAGCTGGTATGGGATTTTTCCGTACAGGACAATATTTAGGTAATTCTCGCTATAGGAATTCCTGCCACGCTGTAGAATATTCGCCTAACGGAGTAGAGTATTCGTATATTTATTCAACAATGTGTCTACTTGATCTTCCTGATAATGAGTTAGTGGGTGAGTCTGTCCTAATCTACCCAAATCCAACAAACTCAACTTTTCAAATTCAAAGCGAATTTGACGGTACAATAGAAATAGCAATGTACAATTTGGAAGGGAAAAAACTTTATGAAGACAAAGCATATACTTTTAATACATCAATTGACTGCGGAGGCTATTCTTCAGGTATATACATTGTCGAGGTTAAGCGAAATGATAATATTAGTAGGCTGAAATTGATGATAGAATAGAAGCTTTTTTTAACCAATTTAAAGATGTTTTCGTACCTTCATATAAAAATTAATTACCATGGAAGATAATTGGATAGGCATAATATTGATTTTGTTGGGGTTTGTAGCTGTAATTGGAAATATAAATGCGAAACCGCGTTTTGTTCACTTGTGGTTTGTGGTGTTAGCTACTGTATTCACAGGGTATTACTCGTTTCAAAACCTGCATGGGTTTGAAGACAAAGAGCTTGACTTGAATCCTCTTTACGTAGGAGTTTCTATTTTGTTCTTCGCATTGGTTGTTTCAAAATTTATAGGGACTGGTAAAAAAGCTTACGTAGGATTGATAGGCGTATTGTTCCCATTGCTCTTTTTAATTCTTGGATCGAAAACCTATGCGTTTGGTAATTCAGGATTTGTCGGATTAGACTTAGTAAAAGCAGGAATGCTTGGTGCAATAGTACCAATAGCTTTTTTAATCGTGTTTTCAATTTTTAAGCGAATGAAAGCAGATCCTGAAAAGGCTGGGGAGGGAATTCAACCCCTTATTGAATCAGGATTTATGTTTTTATTTCTGGCTGGAGCTTCAATTGCAGGATTCTTTTTAGCAGGGTCATTTGGATTGTTTGCCGTATTAGTTTCTTTTCTTGCGTCTTCTATACTGGCTACAAATGCGGTTGAGCATGGGCGAAATCAAGTTGTTCCTTTTGCGTTGACATTTATTCTGCTCCTTCCTCTTATTCATTTAAGTGAGGTTGGTGCTGCAGACAATTTGTCTATTTTACAAGGCAAAGTGTTGGCAGGATTGTTTTTTGGAGCAATGGTTGTAGCCGTACACGCAGTATGTATAGCTTGGTCCGAAAAAATCACGGGATGGATGTCAAAATTACTACTTTTTAAAGCGATAGTGATTCCAATTCTATTTATTCATGTTGGCGGATTATTGTATTTCATGTACGAATCTTTCGGGGGCACTTCGCTTGTGGTTTCTATGTTAATAGGAGCGGCTCTTGTTATTCCATTGATTCACTTGATTTTTCCAAATACTAGTCTTGGTGCTACGACTTTACTTATTGGATCCGCATTATTTGTTACACCGCATTTACAACATGAGTCCGAAACACTTTCGATGGAAATTGAAGGAATAGATGACACTACTCAACGCATCATAGTTGTACAGGATGATGGAAGCCAAAAAGAGTTAGATGTTTTAGATTTGAATGAAGCGAAAGGAAGTTGGGTGGTGAATAGCGAAAATTCAAACCTCAATTTCAATATCGAATCAAATGGTTCGAACACCAAAGGGAAATTTAAGACGTATGATGGAAGTTTTAGTATTCAGGATAAATGGCAAAATGCGCGTTTGCAAATTAACATTCCTGTCAATTCAATTTCGACCTTTAATGCGATTAGAGATCAATCACTGTTGAATGATGAAGACTTTTTTGAGGAGTCAAAATTCCCACGAATAACGTATAAGGTGAGCAAATTGGAGCTGACAGAAGAAGCGTACCTTGCTGAGGGTGATTTCACGATGAAAGGGATTACTAAAAAAGTGCCATTCAGCTTTCAATTTGTTGGCAAAGGAGAGCGTGATGGAGTAGCATTTATAGTGTTGAAAGGGAAGGGGAAGCTAAATAGAACTGATTTTGGAATGAGCTCTGACCCTTCAATTGGCGATGTGGTTGAGTTTGAATTTCAAACAGAGTTTATAGCAAAATAAGGATTTTTCAAAATAAAAAAGCCTCCGCAATTATCTTTGCAGAGGCTTTTTTTAAATAATTAAAAGAGATTAATTATTATCCAAATCTTCTAAAGCTTTGTTCCATTCTTTTTGGAAATCATCTTTGAATTGGTCTCCAGCAGCATCTAAAGCAGATGAAGCAACACTAAGACCTAGTGTCAAAATGATTGCCCATACAGTAGCAACAATTCCAATCACAAGACCAGCTACGCCTAATCCTTTTTTACCACCTGTTTTCCCAAGTTTTGACATACCCATTACAGATAATACAATACTTACGATACACAGAACTAACCAAAGATACATTAACCAACCACTTCCTCCAGCTGCAATAGCAATAGCTGAAATAGCTGCAATCCATGATGATAATACCAAACCTACAATTGATAGTACAAAACCTCCAACTGCCAAACCTTTACCTTGCGGTGTAGTGTTCATTTCTGTCATAATAGTTTAATTTGAATTTAGTCAAATATAATAATATTTATTAGTAATCAAACTGTTGCACTATTTTTTTTGAAAAAGATACCTATAATAGTTATTGAAAGAGTGGGTGAGATGCAATGCATTAAATTTTAATTTAGCTATCTTTGTACAAATATTAATAGAATTGAAAACGGTATATATAGAACGTCGTGAGCATTTTAATGCTGCTCACAAATTATACAACGATAAATGGTCTCCTGAAAAAAATTTGGAGGTTTTTGGTAAGTGTTGTAATGCGAATTGGCATGGACACAATTATCAGATTATTGTAACGGTTAAAGGGGTGCCTAATGAGGATACAGGATTTGTAATCGATTTAAAAGATTTGAGTGATTTGATGAGGGCATACGTTGTTGAACCATTGGATCATAAAAATTTGAATCTAGATGTACCTTTTTTAGAAGGAATTTTACCATCAACCGAAAATTTAGCAATTAAAATCTGGGAACAAATCGAAGAGCCAATCGCTAAATTAGGAGGTAAATTGGCTAAAATTCGATTAATTGAAACTGAAAATAATTTCGTAGAATATTTTGGTGGACACGAACCTTATTAGGTTTGAACTGTTCATCAAGCATGAAAAATAAATTTGTGAGAGAAGATCAATTCAACGAGGAATCTATCCTTAAAATGTCAGAATCCTACAAAGAAATCATTGATGATTTAGGAGAGGATTCCACTCGCGAGGGACTATTAAAAACACCAGAGCGTGCTGCTAAAGCTATGCAATTTTTAACGCATGGTTATGATTTGGATCCCAGAGCTATATTGGAATCAGCGCTTTTTCATGAAGATTATTCGGAAATGGTTATTGTCAAAGACATTGAAGTATATTCACTTTGTGAGCATCATATGTTACCATTTTTCGGAAAAGCTCATGTAGCTTATATTCCGAAAGGAAAAATTGTAGGATTATCAAAAATACCACGGGTAGTGGATGCGTTTGCACGTCGTTTGCAGGTTCAAGAACGATTAACGCTCGAAATCCGCGACGCAATTCACGAAGCATTACAACCTGAAGGAGTCGCTGTAGTATTAGAATGCAGTCATATGTGTATGCAAATGAGGGGTGTACAAAAACAAAACTCAGTTACCACATCCAGTGCGTTTACAGGTGTATTTCTAGACAATGATTCAACTCGAAAAGAATTTATCAATTTAGTACAAGCTAAATTACACTAAATAATTTCTTTTTTCGTTATATTTACCAAAACCAAATTTTAAACGATGTTAGAGAATATTTTAAATAGAACTGAGCCAGTTGGTGTTAAACCAATGACGAAGGAATTTTTTGCTTCGGTGTATTCTTACATGTTTGTGGCTCTTAGTATTTCGGGAGTAATCGCTTTTATGGTAGGAGAGATTTTCCAGTTGGAATACATAACTTTTCTTAGTAATTCATCTTACTTGTTTTACGTGTTTGCATTTGCTCCACTAGCATTAGTAATATGGATGCAAGTGAGAATGGCTAAAATGAGTATGTCTATGCTGTTAGCTCTTTTTGTTGGGTTCTCGGTGTTAATGGGATTAAGTTTAGCAACAATATTTTTAGCCTATGAGTTAGGAACAATTTTTAATGTATTCCTTATATCAGCAGGTATGTTTGGTGGGATGGCAATATTGGGATATACGACTAAGACAGACTTATCCAAATTTGGTAGTTTAATGTATATGTTGTTTATCGGGATTTTCATTGCCAGTATGGTAAACATGTTTATGCAAAGCGAGGCAGTAGGTTATTGGGTATCATTTATCGGAATATTTGTATTTACAGGATTAACTGCTTGGGAAATGCAACGATTAAAGTACATTGCTGCAGACCCTCAATATGCAGGTGAAGAGAAGAAAAAATTGGCACTAATTGGCGGACTTTCGCTTTACATCTTATTCATTAATTTATTCCTCTCCCTTTTACGTGTATTTGGTAGAGATTAATTATCTAGGTAAAAATATAAGCCCCATTTTCATTTGGAAATGGGGCTTTTTATTTATTGATTAACTCATTTTGTTTCTTTAATGTACCAAATAGACGTAGCTAAAAGGGTTATTAAAAATGGTGCAGCAAGTGCGCCTATAATAGGAATGTAAAATAGAGCAGAGAACAAAGCTCCTATGCCTAACATAGTCCACGAATTAGATATGCCGTAGCGCCAACTTTTAATTACAGGGTATTTATAGCGTTCCAATGCATAATCTGTATACGCAAACCCTATGAAAAATGCGTTTACAATAAATAATATGTAAGGTGTTAGTTCTTGAAGTCCAACAATCCAAGCGATACTATTCCATACTAAAAACACGATGATGAAAACAATAAATGCAGTAATTGTAATGAGTATAGTACGCAACAAATCTGTTAGCATTCGGTTAAATCCGCCGTCAAATTTAGCTCCAGATAGATGATTATCCGCACGTTCTGCTAAAATAGCCATGACAGGTGATAACAAGGTTATCATAATGAATTGATACATCGACTGAATAATCCATTTCCCTGAATCCTCAATGGCTAATATCATTTTTCTCCACCAACTCAGGTCATCGGTGACTTCATTTGTTGTACCAATCCAACCAAATAGCCAAAGTAAATAGATATAACCAATTGTAATTACTGCACCAGGGATTAAAAAGTAATACAACTTTTTTTGCTGAAGTAATTGTGATAATGTGATAAAATAGTCTCTAATCATATCCTGCTATTTTTGTCTAGAACAATTTCATTAAATGAAAATAAACTCACCTTATACGGATATTTTAGGGTGTAATTTAATTCATTCTGAATTGTCGTAAATATACTCATTTAATAGTTACTTGTAAATATACCTGTCTGATTGTACAATGATTTAGTCCTAAATCGTATTTTTGTTATCAAACGACAAAATCTTGGACAATCAGCGCAAAAAAGAGTGGTTAGCAAATCGGAAAAAGCAATTGGAACGAAATCCTGATGAATTGGCTATGCGTATTCGTCAAGGAGATAAAGTGGCATTGAGTAGGGGATTGACACTTGTTGAAAGCACACGTAAAAATGATCATGAAACGGCTCTTACATTGCTAGATAAGCTCAGGGATCAAACGGGTAATTCGATTCGCATCGGAATTACTGGTGTTCCTGGGGTTGGGAAAAGTACGTTTATAGAATCATTTGGTCAAGTGTTGGTTGAAAAAGGAAAGAAAATTGCTGTGCTTGCGATTGACCCAAGCAGTGAGAAAAGTGGTGGAAGTATTCTCGGCGATAAAACGCGTATGAATAAATTGTCTCAATTACCAGAAGTGTATATTCGCCCTACAGCATCCGGCGGTTCGCTTGGTGGAGTGGCAAAACGTACACGTGAAAGTATTTTACTGTGTGAAGCAGCAGGATTTGACGTCGTGATTATTGAGACCGTTGGAGTAGGACAGTCTGAAACAATGGTGAAAGAAATGGTTGACTTCTTTTTGTTGTTGATGTTGGCAGGAGCAGGAGACGAACTTCAGGGAATTAAACGCGGAATCATGGAAATGGCGGATGCGTTAGTAATAACTAAAGCGGATGGAGATAACGAAGCTGCTGCAAAACGAGCACGAAATGAATATAAAAATGCCATGCATCTTTTTCCACCGAATGAAAATGGATGGATACCCAAAGCGATGACATGTAGCTCATATACGAACATCGGAGTACCAGAAGTTTGGGAAACGATTGAATCTTTTGCGAATAAAATGACCCTATCTGGATTTTTAGATGCCAATCGTCGAGGCCAAGAAGTATATTGGTTCAAAGAAACACTTAAAGAAATGCTTATTGCAAACTTTATGGATGCAAAAGGGATGAAAGAACGTATTTTAGCGGCAGAAAAGATCTTATTTGAAGGCAAAGGAAATGCGTTTGCCGATGCCAAAGAATTGATGCAGTTCTACATAACACAATTAACCAATGCAAAAAATTGAATTTAGTTTACGTGGCGAGGAATTTATTGAACTCAATAAAATGCTCAAATTACTCCAAATTGCGCAGACAGGCGGTCATGCAAAACTGTTAATCCAAGACGGTTTAATCGCCCTCAACGGCGAACAAGAGTCTAGAATCCGTGCCAAATTACGCACCGGAGACGTCGTTCAAGTAGAAGATGAAGTAGAAATTTTGATAGTGAAGTAATCTAACAGTTCCCGATCAAGCGGGACAAGCTTTAAAGTCTAATTTCTTTTGTCTAACAGTCTAATGTCTAAAACAACTTCTGCAACTCTTCTTTCAAAAAGCGTCCCGCAATATCAGTCGGCAAAGGGTTAACCTGCCCTGCAATTTCAAAAATCTTGGAAGCCAAATCAGTTGAAGTAGATGTGTCTCCCATTTGATTACCCGCTATGTTGATGATTTTAATGGTTTCTTCTTTGGCATTCTTTACCATTTCCCAAGCTTGCGGTGAAACAAAAATCTGTTGTGCCACATTGTGTTCAAATTCTTCGCGAATAGTTTTTAAGAGTTCTGCTTGCAATTGTCTCGCTGCAAAACCTGGATTGTGAATACGCATAACAAGTGAGTTTGGCGAAATCCGTTCCAAAAGTAGCACCAAACGTTGGTAGGCATCAATTCGGTTTGGAAGCACATGTTTTTGTCGTTCTTTACGCAATTCAAGTGACATGGTACGTTGTTCGCGCTCAGCCAACTTATTCATGAAAAAATAAGCCGTCGCAAATACAATTCCCGCAGGAACTAAAATCAATATAGCATAAAACAAGTATTCCATAGCATCCATATTTTGATTACAAAAATAACTTTTCTATTGGTTTAATGTATATTTATCAAAAAGTAACAGATTAATAGTAGAAATGAGCTTAAAAAACAAAAGATATCTAGGAATAAGTATATTATTCATTTCTGTAGGATTATTCAAAATTTACCAAGAAGGAATATACCAAGGGGATGAAATTTATTGGTTTAATATATTAATTCCATTTGGCATGGGAGTGCTGTTTCTTTTTTATGCGTTAGTAAGTATAATGATTGATCGAAAAACCTGAAACAATACATCAAATTGACAAAATTGATTTTAAAGCCAATATATTTGATTTCACTTGTGTTGATTGTCGTTTCGTGCAAACATATTTCAACAGATCTCGAGGAACAAGAAGAAGTGTGTATTAATAATAGCAGTTTTTTGTTTAAGCAACTAATTACAGGTGATTTTGATGGAGATGGGGTTGCTGATAAAATGAATGAAGTGCTATTCAGTTCGATTGATAGCCAATCAATTGATATGTTACCAAATCTGGATTATGACTCATTGATAATGTGGATTTCTCAGAAAGAACCCGTTTTATATTTGAAGTCTGATAATTTAAACATACCAGATTTACAGTTAACTAGTCAACCTTCGTTTGGTATTCTTTGGATAAAAAATGAAGGGGATTTGAATCAAAATGGAAGGGATGAAATTTCTGTCGTAATTGATTGGGCGGATTGGTCAGCGTTAAATCATTGTGTGATTTATTCATTGGAAAAAGATGGATGGAGGAAATGGGTTGATTTCCCTATTCGTGAATGGCAAATTCATGATAATCCTGATTTTAATGGATTTATAATGATGAATGATAAGGAGGAATATGAAGTACTTACATTTGATGAAGAAGGAATTGAAACGATTCAAAAACTTCAACATTTTGTTAAATTCCAGTAGATTGAATTGGATTTATTTTCGCTGTAATATCTTTTAATCATACTTAAAACTATTCAATGATTAATTTGAGCTTTTTCCCAAGGCCTGCTTCGACAATTTTCCGAAAAGTAGATAATTCCAAGTCGGCTTTGTCATTTTCAATTTTTGAGATATAAAAGCGTGTGGTACCACTTTTCTTTGCTAGTTGCTCTTGCGTCATACCTGCTTTTAAGCGTGCGTTTCGAATAAGTTTACCAAACCGAAATATGGAAGTATCTTCAACTTGTTCACTCAGTTCATATAGTGTATCAGCACCAATTTCGTATGGGACAACGATTATTTCATTGTTTTCTCCTACAAGTTTAAGTGCAACATTCGGCCATGACAACGTATAATTACGAAGTTCTACTTTTTTGAATTCGACCTCATTGTATAGCGGAAACTCCACATCTTTGTCTGTAATGTGCCATGAGTCAAGTATTTTTTTGAAATCCAACTTGCGACTTTCACCGTTATTGAACATACATTGTATGCAAAGCCCTTTGACTTGTTCAATTTTCACTATTCTCGGTATTTTTAACTTGTTTCTCATAAACGTGGATTTAACTGTTTGAAAATTGATAGAAGAAATGTCTTTTTGTCTATCGCCCAATCAATTACTTTTTTGCGTTGCGCTTTTGGTATGTTACCTGCATACGTGTTTAATGTTTCTATTTCAATCAATTCTTCATATTCAGCATACTTGACGTGAAAATGCGGAGGCGGATGTTCACGCGAATAAATATCAATTTTTATTGCATCAATTATTTTTATGGTAGGCATATGTTATTTAGTTAGATAACAAATGTACTGCAAAAAAATGATGTTTCCAATTTTTTTGATTGGGGATGAAATCTTTTTAAATGATTACTATAATTTTTTATTGGGGAAAAAAGACTTCATGTTTTTTGATTCTCTGTATAGTTTTTATTAGATTTAATCAAATTATTGTTGAGTGGGTGAATTGTCAAAAAAATATTTTAGATTAGTTTTTGTATGTGTTCTTTTTACTTCAAGTTGTTCAAACAAAGTTGAAGAAATTTTAAATAATCAAAACAACCATATTGATACTAAAGAATTAATTCATGATAATGATGAGTTAATTCCATCGAGTTTTGAAGAAATATGGATAGATAAAGAAAACAAAAGATTATTTGCAGTGATTGACACAACTTTTATATTTCGAGAAGAAGAAATGAATAACATGATTCTCGACTATTATAGTCAGTTGAATGAAGACACGATATTGTTTATCTCATTTTTTAAATCAAAAGAATCTGCAACCTATAAAGATGAGCTGTTCGATTTTTATTCAGGAGAGGATGTTTCCATAGGTTATTTTGATTGGAGAGAATTTCAATATATTGGAGAATACAATGACAAGTCTCAAACATTAAAAACGTATCCATCTTCAAATGACCATTTGAAACGAAAGAAGATTAAGATAAACCGTGTCTATTGAATTTACCATGATTATCGTGATCTCTTCAACTATCCTCACCTACTTTTCCCCAATTTTTCTAACTTCCATTCAACAATATTCGTAGTTTTGTCTGAAATAATGATGATTCGATTTTATGGATGTACTTTCAGATCGTTTGAGAGCAATGGAGGAGTCAGCCACGTTGGCGATGTCCCGTTTAAGTCGTGAACTTAAAGCTCAGGGAAAAGATATAATTTCTCTTTCTTTAGGAGAACCGGATTTTAATACACCAGATTTTATCAAAGAAGCTGCAAAACAAGCTATTGACGAAAATTATTCGAAATACACACCCGTTTCAGGTTACTTGGATTTACGCGAAAGTATTTGCCGAAAATTAAAGCGTGACAATAACCTCGATTACGAACCTTCGCAAATTGTGACTTCGACTGGAGCGAAACAGAGTATTGCAAATGTCGTAATGAGTTTGGTCAACAATGGTGATGAGGTTATTATTCCAGCACCCTATTGGGTTTCGTATGTGGAGATTGTTAAAGTGGCGGAAGGTAAACCTGTGGTTATTCAAGCTGGAATTGAAAGCGATTTTAAAATAACACCGGAACAATTAGGAGTAGCGATTACAGACAACACGAAGCTGATGATTTTCTCCTCTCCTTGCAATCCAACAGGGTCTGTGTATTCTTACGAAGAGTTAAAAGCACTAGCAAAAGTAATCGAAGACACAGGGATTTATGTGATCTCCGACGAGATATACGAACATATCAATTTCAGTGGTGGACATACGAGTTTAGCCACTTTTGAGTCGATCAAAGATCAGGTTATAACCGTGAATGGCGTTTCGAAAGCTTGGGCAATGACAGGTTGGCGATTGGGGTATATTGCGGCTTCGAAGGAAATTGCTGCTGCTTGCGAAAAAATTCAAGGACAATTTACAAGCGCTACATGCTCGATTACGCAACGTGCCACAATCGCAGCGATGGATGCAGACCCGAGCGTATTGAACGATATGGTTGCTGCATTTAAGTCAAGACGTGATTTAGTGTTGAGTAAACTGAATGAAATCGAAGGAATGAAAACGAATGTTCCAGAAGGAGCTTTTTATCTTTTTCCAGATATTTCAGCATTTTTTGGAAAAAGCTACAATGGCAGAACGATTCAAACAGCGAATGATCTAGCGATGTATATTTTGGAAGAGGGACTTGTCGCACTTGTAACTGGTGAGGCATTCGGAGATCCAAATTGTATTCGAATCTCTTATGCTGCCGCAGAACACGAACTCATAGAAGCGATGAAACGTGTGAAAATTGCATTGGAAAAATTAAACTAATGGACAGTAAAACGATAGTCGATTCATTTCAAGGAAAACGGATTCTCGTTATTGGTGACGTCATGATTGACGCCTATCTTTATGGAAAAGTTAATCGTGTATCTCCCGAAGCACCTGTGCCGATTGTGAGCTTTAGTAAACACGAAGAACGTTTGGGTGGTGCTGCTAACGTGGCTATGAATATTGCTGCACTAGGCGCGATTCCTATTTTAACCTCTGTGATAGGGGATGATAATGAAGGTAAACGATTACTTGAACTCATCACACAACAACAGATGCCTGTTGATGGTATTGTTCAATCGAAAAATAGAATAACGACCGTAAAAACACGTGTCATTGGAAATAATCAACACTTATTACGTATCGATAATGAGCAAACAAACCCGATAAATAAGTCAGAGGAAACGAATCTTATTACAGTTGTTCGTGAAATTTGTGACAAAAGCGTTGTTGATGCAATCATTTTTGAAGATTATAATAAGGGAACACTTACACAATTTGTTATCGAAGAAATAATCACATTAGCGCAAAATCGTGGTATTCCAACAACAGTCGACCCTAAAAAAGATAACTTTTTAGCATATAAAGGAGTAACCCTATTTAAGCCGAATTTAAAAGAACTGAAAGAGGGCTTGAATATTGAACTTAGTTCGTGTAAGGGGAATGAATTTGAACATGCTGTAAATGTATTGCAGAACGAGTTAAGCAATCAAATTACGTTTGTTACGCTTTCTGAGCACGGTGTGTATATTCAAGACCAATCAGCAAAACATTATATACCTGCTCATTTGCGAAATATTGCAGATGTATCAGGTGCGGGAGATACAGTTATCAGTGTGGCGACCTTGTGTTTGACAGCAGGTCTGCCGATTGAGCTCATAGCGGCTTATGCCAATTTAAGTGGAGGTTTAGTATGTGAGCAAGTGGGCGTAGTATCAATAGATAAGGAAAAACTAATTAGAGAGGCCTCAAAATTGATTCATACATGATGCGCAATTTCAGGGAACGAGTAAATTTAGCATTGTACGGTTCTAAAGAACGTGTTCTTTCAGTCTTTCGATTGCTTCATGTGTTTGTTTCGCTTGGAGCGATTGGAGTGTTGATTTATTACTATGGTTTTCCTCATTCTCCATCCGAATCTGCTGAGCTTTTGGACTGGATTCAGTATGCTTTTTTCTTCTATATCATACGTTTTTTAGTGCGATTAATTTATGATTTTAATCCCAAACAATTACTGAAAGACAATCTATTTGAAGTGATTGTATTGGGTATTTTGATAATCGAAGGAATTTCATTTAATGCTACAGGGAAATTAATTGTAACAAAAGTATTGGATCTTGTAGGACTTCATCGAATGGCTGAAAATTCTACGTTGTTTATTCAGTTTTTCTTTTTCATATACATTCTTACAACGATCATTAAGAATCGTAATTTTAAACCGTGGTTAAAGATTCATCCGGGACTGTTATTTACGATTTCTATAGGCTCAATTGTGCTGATAGGAACGGGACTATTGATGTTGCCCGAAATGACAATAGCAGAACACGACATGAGCTTTATCGATGCGTTATTTATGGCCACATCTGCCACATCAGTAACAGGTTTGACAACGCTTGATGTCGCTTCTATGTTTACATTTAAAGGCCAGATTGTCGTGCTGTTTTTGATTAAGATAGGAGGATTGAATACTATAGCATTTGGTGCACTCTATCTCTTAATTGCAAAATTTGGAGTGGGATTGAAGCACCATGGAATTGTAGAAGATTTTGTAAATAAGGATTCACTTCTAAATACAGGATCGATGTTCGGGAAAATTTTTGTTTGGAGTTTAGGTATTGAACTAGCGGGAGTATTCTTATTATTTATGTTGGTTGAGCCGATAGGGATGTATGCCGATACCGAAGTTCGTCTTTACCATTCTATTTTTCACGCCATTTCGGGGTTTAATAATGCGGGAATTTCTGTGCTACCTGATGGGATGATGAATGTGGCTGTGGTAGGTAATTACTTGTATCATATTGTAATTTTAGTACTGTTCTTTTTAGGTGGTTTTGGTATGATTTATTTGTTTGACTTGTTCGAACCAAAACGATTGCGTGAACGTATGAAAATGCCTTGGAAAACAATAGAGTTTGGAACGAAAATATCGTTGTATTACACCTTGGCACTACTTGTAATAGGTGCGCTAATATTTTTTATCGCTGAGTACGATAATGTGTTAAGTGGTAAGGGTGGATTTGGCAAAGTTGTTACTTCCTTTTTTGAGTCAATGACAACGCGAAGTGCAGGGTTTAACATAGTTGATACATCATCATTGGCATTGCCGACTCTGATATTCTTTCTGTTCTTGATGTTTGTAGGAGCATCTTCAGGTTCAGCAGGTGGTGGTATTCGAACCTCCACATTCGCAATTTTACTAGCGTCTGTAGTGTCTACTATTCGAGGAAAAAGCAATACAGAATTATTTAAACGTACAATTTCAAATGACTTGGTCATGAAGTCCTACTCGATATTACTATTTTTCATCTTTGGAAATTTAGTAGGACCATTTGTATTATCAATTACAGAATTGGATGCGCTAGAATCAGGTAAATTCACGTTTATGGACTTGGTTTTTGAACATGTATCTGCTTCATGTACGGCAGGTCTTTCAACTGGAATAACACAAGACCTAAGTACTGCAGGTAAAATAGTGATTGTAATAGCAATGTTTATAGGTCGTGTTGGAACATTAACCTTGGCATTTTTGTTAGGAAAAGAAGTATTAAGTAAACATTACAAATACCCATCGGGACATACGATGGTTGGATAAGGATATGAGTGATAATCAAACAAAAGCAGCACAAAAGGTGGTTAAACCTTATGGTTCAGAGAATAAATCTAAGAAAGAAGAAGTCGCAGAAATGTTCAATAATATTTCGGCTAAATATGATTTTTTAAACCATTTTCTTTCGCTAGGTATTGATAAATTGTGGCGAAAAAAAGCAGTGAAATTGTTGCGCCCTGTAAAACCCAAATCGATTCTAGATATTGCAACAGGAACAGGTGATTTTGCCATTGCTTCTTTGAAATTAAACCCAGAACGAATTGTAGGACTAGATATCAGTTCGGGAATGTTGGAAAAAGGACGTGAGAAAATGCTCAACCGCAAAGTCGACCACATTATTTCAATGATATTAGGGGATTCTGAAAGCCTACCTTTCGAAGACGGTGAGTTTGATGCGATAACGGTTGGTTTTGGTGTACGAAATTTTGAAAACTTAGAATTAGGTTTGTCCGAGATGTTACGCGTACTTTCTCCTAAAGGAACAGCTGCTATTCTTGAGTTTTCAAAGCCAAAAAAGTTCCCAGTAAAACAAGCATTTGGCTTTTATTCAAGGTATTTAATTCCATTTTTCGGAAAATTGATTTCCAAAGATAAATCAGCGTATACTTACTTACCCGAATCCGTTGCAGCTTTCCCTGAAGGTCAGGATTTTTTGGCTATTTTGACAAAAGTAGGCTATAAAAATGTTCGTGCTCATCTTGTTTCGGGGGGAATCGCTACAATATACTTGGGAGATAAATCGTAATTTACTGTTAAACTCAATAATTTAAACTAAATTCCGTTTTAGAAGTCGTGAAGCATTTTGTAGCCATAGTATTATTGTGTGTATTTGCATTTGAATCATCAGGTCAAAATTTGAAAACACCAAACTATCCGAAATTTGACCGGAGGTGGTTTCATTTTGGTTTTATGTTGGGGCTAAACACGTCTAATTTATACACAATTCCTACAACTAACACTGCGTTAACTCCAGGTTTAGTCAATATTTCAACAAAAAGTTATCCTGGATTTAACCTCGGAATTATTTCCAGTTTTAAACTTGGGCACCCTACACTAAGCTTAAGGTTTATTCCCTCTTTGTCTTTTATGGAAAGAGAAGTGAATTATCATTTTATTGATAACAATGGAAATGACGAATTTATTCAACGCAAAATAGAGTCCACCAACTTAGATTTTCCATTGTTGTTAAAGTATAGAACAATGCGATACAATAATTTTGCGGCATACTTTATCGGTGGAGTACAATACACACTTGACCTTCAGTCAAAACAAGATGTAGCGCAAGTTTTTTCCAACCCTATTTTAAAGTTAAACAAACACGATTTCCAAGGACAATTGGGAGTGGGAGTAGATTTTTTCTTACCTTATTTCAAGTTTGGTTTTGAAATAAAATTGTCACACAGTATAGTTAATTCACTTTACCAAGATGATACTCGCTTATCGAGACCATTCGATAAATTGTATAATCGCGTACTTTGGTTTTCTTTAACGTTTGAAGGCTAATGATTCAGGAAATTCAAGTTTCGGTATTACCGACTGATGCGCACGATAATGTGAATTGGAAACGTATAGCCTCAAAAGAGACTGGAATTCCACTTGATGAAATTTCCGAAGTTCGACTGCTTAGACGATCGATAGATGCACGTCGAAAACCAATCAAATTTCAACTTAAGTTTGCTGTAATTTCAGGTGAAGAACCACCTGAACAGGAGTTAGTTTATTTGCGAAAAGACGTTTCAGATAGACCTGAAATTGGAATAGTAGGTGCTGGTCCAGCAGGACTATTTGCTGCTTTACAGGCTATTCAGCTAAATCTAAAGCCTGTAATTTTTGAACGAGGTAAAGATGTTAAAGCGCGTAGGCGAGATTTAGCAATCATCAACAAGCAACAACAAGTTAACCCAGATTCGAATTATTGTTTCGGAGAAGGAGGAGCAGGGACATATTCTGACGGTAAACTATACACTCGATCAAAGAAACGAGGGAGTGTGAAGCAAGTTTTGGAATGGTTAGTTGCTTTTGGAGCCGAAAAAGATATTTTAATTGACGCACATCCTCATATCGGTACAAATCGTCTTCCGAAAATTATTGAATCGATACGAGAAGAAATTATTCATTGCGGAGGAGAAGTGCATTTTGAATCGAAAGTTGTCGATTTTCTCATTACAGATAATGAAATTAAGGGAATTGCGTACGTTCAATCTGCCAATCGAAAAGAACGAAACTTTGATCATGTAATATTGGCTACAGGTCATTCAGCTCGAGATATTTTTTATTTGTTAAACCAAAAAGGAATAGCGCTTAAAGCCAAACCTTTTGCAATTGGAGTTCGGATAGAACATAGCCAGCAGTTAATTGATTCTATACAGTATCATGGTGAAACAGATAATGAGCTGTTACCTCCTGCAAGTTATGCGCTTGTAGAACAAGTTGATGGAATGGGGGTATATTCTTTCTGCATGTGTCCTGGGGGAATAATCGCACCCTGCGCTACAGATCAACAAGAAGTGGTTACTAATGGATGGTCACCATCGAAGCGAAACAATCCATATGCTAATTCGGGAATTGTTGTACAAGTAGCTCCAGAAGATTTGGATGGAGATCATAAGGATCCTTTCATTTGCTTAAATTTTCAAAAACAAGTTGAACGAAAATGTTGGGAAGTTGCTGGTAAAACACAACAAGTCCCTGCTCAACGAATGATTGATTTTGTAGAAAACAAACTATCAACAGATTTGCCTAAAACATCCTATCAGCCAGGATTAAAATCAGTCAATCTCAATGAGGTGTTACCACCTTTATTAAGCAAGCGACTTCAAAAAGCTTTTGTGAAGTTTGGACAAAAAATGAAAGGTTATTATACAAATGATGCTGTAATTCATGCCCCCGAATCCCGAACATCGTCTCCAGTTCAAATTCCTAGAGATAAAGAAACCTTGCAACACATCGAAATTAAAGGATTTTACCCTTGTGCAGAAGGTGCAGGATACGCAGGGGGAATTGTTTCCGCAGCTATTGATGGAATGAATTGTGTAGAAAAAATAGCTACTCATCATAAGTAGATTTTTAACAAAAAATGTTTAATTAACAACAATATTTGTTTAATTAATTTTATTGTTCTAACTTTGAGTAAAAATGTTAAAAATAATTCATGCTAGATTATTTTGATTCATTAAAACCCAAATACGATGAACGCAATTTCGTTAAATTCAGCACTAAAATCACTAGTGTTGTTAGGAATAATTATTTATTCTAATCATTACACATTATCACAAAACTATCTTTTAAATTCAGCTTCTAATGGCACAACTGTAAACACGTGTGGAGGAACATTTTATGATAGTGGAGGGGCAGGGGGTAATTATGGTGCTTCGGACAATTTTACGATAACTTTTTGTCCAGATGGGTCAACAGGCTCACATATCGCATTTGATTTTTCAATTTTTGATGTAGATGCAAATATTCTTGGTGCGGATAACATGATAATTTATGATGGGCCAAACACATCATCACCGCAATTGGGTACCTACAATAATAATTTTTCGATTGCTGGAACAATAGTAAGAGCTACAGATGGCAATGTGTCAGGATGTTTAACTTTTAGATTTGTTGCCAATAACATACCGTTTATAAACGATGAAGGTGCGGGTTGGGAAGCATCTATTTTTTGTACATATCCTTGTCAAACGGTAAATGGAGCGTTGGCAAGCAGCACACCTGCTATTGATGGAGCTTATATCAATATTTGTTTAGGTGAAGAAATCACCTTTAATGGCGAAGGAGTCTATCCTCAAAATGGCACACACTATTCGCAATCGGATGCAACTTCTACTTTTGAATGGGATTTTGGAGACGGAGGAACAGCGACGGGTGCTTCTGCTGCTCACACCTATTCGCAGACAGGAGGACATAGAGTGAATTTAAAAGTGACAGATGTCAATGGATGTATCAGTTCAAATGTACTAGGGGTTTTTGTTCAAATTCCCGAACCGTTTAATTTTAATGGAACTTCAGCTTCACAATATACGATTTGCTATGATGAAACGACACAATTAACAGGGGTTGCAACTCCAGTTGAATGGCAAGAACCACCACCACCTCCTGCAATGGATACAATGTTTTTACCTGATGGAACAGGTGTGTGTTATGAACCACAAATTGAATATGAAATTTTTCAAGCTGGCTCTACTTTAACAGATATTTCGCAAATCATCAATGTGTGGGCAATAATGGAACATTCCTATGTAGGAGATTTAGCTATTTCGATTATTTGCCCAAATGGACAAGAGGTGTTTTTACACAATCAAAATACTGTTTTTCTTACAGGATTAAGCGCAAATTTAGGAGAGCCTGGATTAGGAGTGAATGATAACAACCCTGGTGTTGGGTATGAATATGTGTGGCCTAGTAATGGAGCGAGTTATGGAACAATTCAACAAGAAGCAACTGGGCAAGGGACAAATTATTCTCTCCCAGCAGGTACTTATACAAGCGAGCAACCTTTGTCAGGTTTGTTAGGTTGTCCATTAAATGGAGTATGGAAACTGAAAATTTGTGATACTCAAACGCAAGATAATGGATTTGTTTTTGGTTTTGGATTAACTTTTGATAGCAATTTATTTGAATGGAGTTTTGAGCCCGAGGTTGTTTCAACAGAGTGGTTAAATAATACTGGGTTGACACAGAATAGTGCAACGACAGCAACAGTTGGTCCTTTTCAACCATCCGAAGCGGGAAATTACGATTATACATTTACGGTAACAGATGATTTTGGTTGTACTACAGATACTACAATTACGATTACGGTATTGCCTCCAAGTCACCCAAGTTGCGGTGGAACAGAATGTGTAATAAATGCCATAGATTTAACTGTTGAAGACTGTGTGTCTGCGCCATTCTTACAATATAATTTGACAGGAGAAGTGCATTTTTCAAATCCACCAAATAGTGGGCAACTGATTATTCAAAACTGTTTTGGACAACAACAGGTTTTTTCGGCTCCATTTACAAGCCCAACATTGTTTTCATTTACAGATTTACCACAAAATGGAGAACTGTGTCAAATTACAGCCACATTTACCGATGAATCGCTGTGTACTTTTACAGAAGATTTTTATGCGCCACCAGGGATAATCTATTTTGATGTAGAATGTATTATTGGAGGTGGAGGTGTTAATGGAACAATTGAAGTTAATAACCCTGCTCAATCTGGAAATTTGGTAATAGCTGTATTTGATGGTACAAATACCTTTGAAGATGTAATTCCGATGCCAGCTACTGGAGTTTTAAATTGGGAAGTTATAGGACTTGATCCAGCCGCAAATCCGTATGTAATTTCGTACTATTTTGATGCCTTTGGCGATTGTGCGCAAACTATGACTATCAATTGTGGATGTGCCGCAAATGCAGGAACGACAGTATCTTCTATGTCAGGACAGAGTACCAATGAATTTCAATTGTGTTATGGAGATGAAATCACGATTTTGTCCAATAATGATTATTCATTTCCCGATGACGATGGCCCCTTGAATGGATTTCCGTATCAACCAGCGTTATTATACCTAGTTTATACATGTCCACCATCGCCAGGGGTTTTCCCTGCTAACGATCCATGTTTTTTAACTGTATGGGAAAGTGAATTAAATTTAACAGATGTTAATAATCAAAATTCGATACTGAATCAATTAGGTGGGCCAGCAGTATTAGGAACAAACACCCTTTATTTTACTCCAATAACCCTTTATCACTATACGCCGGGTGGACCATACATTGTGAACGCAAATTGTTGGGGAATCGGCCCTGTAACACAAGTTGTGTACACTACACCTGTTGTAGCATCGACTGTTGGTGACCAATTGAATTGTGGCGGAAACACAGGTGAAGTTTCAGCATCTGCAACGGGTGGAACACCCCCTTATGTGTATTTTTGGCAAAATGATTTAGGTATTGGACAAACACATCCTGTTTCACCCAATCAAACAACTTCATATGATGTTACTGTAGTGGATGCGAATGGTTGTACGGATGATGAGTCAGCAACTGTTGTTGTCAATCCATTTGATCAAGTAATAGCTGGTGAAGATGTAGTTGTTTGTGAAGGCGAAATGGTAACGTTAAGTGCTCAAGGTTCTGGGAATTATGTGTGGCAACCTTCAGTAACTAATGGACAACCATTCATGCCTAATGTAGGAATCCAAGTTTACACAGTTACTGCTACAGATGCAAACGGTTGTGTGTCAACTGACGATTTACAAATTACTGTACATCAAACCCCTGCTGTTTTTGCTGGCAATGACATTAATGTGTGCGCCACTCAAACAGCTATTTTAACAGCAACAGGAGCAGAAACGTATGTTTGGGATAATAATGTGGTGAATGGTCAGCCTTTTGTTCCAAACGAAACAGGTGTGTATACTGTAGTTGGTACTTCACAATTTGGATGTATTAATTCAGATCAAGTTGTTGTAACGGTGAATCCATTACCCGATGTTACAATTTCAGGATCAAATTTAAACGGATGCGCTCCTTTAACACCTGTATTCTCTAATCTTTCAGCTACAGGAAATGAATCTTGTGTTTGGTCGTTTAGTAACGGGACTTCAATAACCGGATGTAATAATGTGTCTCAATCCTTTGTAAATCCAGGATGTTACGATGTGACGTTGACAGTAACGTCAAGTTCGGGTTGTATTTCTTCATCTACAATACAAGATTACGTCTGTGTTTACCCAAATCCTATAGCAGATTTTTGGGCATCTCCTAATCAATTAACAACCTTGAATAGTTCAAGTAATTTAATCAATTCTTCAGTAGGAGCTACTTCTTATCATTGGGATTTTGGAGATGGTACAGTATCCAACGACGTAAATCCCACACATGTTTTTCCGAATGAATATGGAGATTATGTCGTGAAATTAGTAGCAATTAGTGAGCACGGTTGTCGTGATACAACGTATCAAACGATTCGCATTATTGAAGAGTTAATCTTTTATGTGCCGAACGCATTTACACCAGATAATGACCAGTTTAATGAAGTGTTTAAACCCGTATTTACGGAAGGGTTTGACCCTTTTAATTATCATTTAACCATTTTCAATAGATGGGGCGAAATAGTATTTGAATCTTTCAATGCCGAAGTTGGTTGGGATGGAACCTATGGTGGAAACATTGTTCAAGACGGAACGTATATTTGGAAAATTATTTTCAAACGAAATTTCATTGATGACAGAGAGAGTCACATTGGACATGTTGTCTTAATTCGATAACAAAGAAAAGAGGTTGAATAGAAAAATGTGACTATTCAACCTCTTTTTCTATTCACAAGCTTTATTTCCATTAAATTTGCACCATGAAATGGATAGGAAATCGTGTGTCGTACGTCGACAATAAGGATATTACAACCATCGTAATTTATCCAGAGCGTTCAACGTGGAAAAACAACCTTCTTTTAGCATGGTTTACAATGTGGATATTGATAGGTGCCTATGTAATTCTACAGTTGTTTATGGAATATACGCGTGAGGAAAAACTCATGCTGATAATTTTCTTGTCTTTTTGGAGTTATTTTACACTTCGGGTAGGGAAATCGACATTTTGGCAACTTAAAGGAAAAGAGTTAATTAAAATTAATGACCAAGCTTTAATCATTAAGAAGTCTATTTTTTCATACGGTAAAGCTCAAACATACTTTTTAGAAAACATCAAAAAAATAAGAGTTGATGAAGCAAAAGCTACCAATTTAGGCTATCAGTTTGAACAGTCTATATGGGTAGTTGGCGGTGAGCGAATTACGTTTGATTATCAAGGGAAATCTGTTCGTATTGCTCGAAAACTAAATGAACAAGACACTAAATTGCTATTTAGGCTAATAACCACTCGAATGGATGCCCGATTGAAAAAAAAGAAATAGATTCAAATCGGCATTTAAAAGAATGCAATGTAGCCGAAGTGAATTTTTCCATCTCGCAATTGAATTGGATTATTGAATTGACTTCCTAAAGCATAGGAAATGGAAAAAGTTCCTACTCGTGTACCAAACGACAATCCAGCACCAAATCCATAAGGTGTGTCCCTATAATAAGTTGCTGTATTGTTTTCATAGATTGATTGGTCAAAAAAGGCGAATAAATGCGAGTTTCGATCTAATAAAAATCGATATTCTAAGGTAAATCGTGTCATTGTAGTGGCAAAAAGTGCTTCTTCATCAAATCCGCGTTGCGTATTGAGTCCTCCAAATCGAATTTGCTCATTTACATAGATGGTATCTGCTACAAAAAATTGAGATAGATTGGCAACACGTATTGTATGCCGTTTCCCTAATGGGATAAAATATTCGGCATTCAGATTGAGTTTGTAAGTGGTACTCTTAGTTTCTCTAAACCCATTAGCAGTGTCTCGAGGAAATGCTGTTCGAAGTCCAATGCTGATATCTGCATCCAAATTGAAGCCTCTAGTCGGGTTGGGTAAATAATCCACTCTTCTTCGAATTAAGCCCACACCATAAAAGTTTGTTCGGACACTTTCTCCAGTATTGAATACTGCATTGTTGGCTGCGCCACTTAAAATATTTGAACTTTCAAAACGGTAAAATCCGCGAATAAAATTACCTCTTCCAATATAATATCGAATTCCAGCAAGTGCTTTAAGCTCTAAAAAGCTAGAATCCCTTTTGTACAGATGAAATAGACTTTCAATTCCAAAATTAGTATTGAATAAAAACGGGTAATTTAAACCGATGTCGAGTTGTTGCGTCTGAGGTTGCAGGCTTTTCCATATCAAATCAAATTGTTCTCCTCGTTTAAGTAAGTTAATTAATTTTAATTGAATATCACCAGTAAACACAACTTTACCATCATCTCCAGGCTGTATCCCTAAGATACCGTTTGCAGAACTCGTTTGTTCTGTTTTAAGGTATAAGTATAAGTCAGCACCTTCATTTGTAAATGCTACTTGAGAGGGTTGTTCGAGTTCTAAGAATTGAATTTGGTTGATTTTTTGTCTGATTTGAGCAAAACTCTTTTCGGAATAATCATCTCCTTCTTTGATTCCCAAATATGTCTTGATGTATTTTTCACTAATTTTCGGCTCACCCTTAAAGTGAATTTTATTCCAAATTACTTTCTGACCTGGTTCAATGACTAAATCAACTTCGGGGTTTGATTCAAAGAGGTGTAAGTTGACAAAGCTCACTTTTACGAACGGATGCCCTCGGTTTTCGTGATATTTTATTAAGGATTCATATATTTCGGCGATTTCTTTTGAATTCATTGGTACTTTTGCAAGTAAACGCTCGCTTAACGCGGGAATCTTACGAATCAACCAGATGTCTTCAGTAGCCACATTAATTCTTAATTGATCAAATTGTGGTCCAGTATACAGGAATATTGAGACTTGTTTGGTGTTTGTATCCCAAGTTTGGCTGTCAATAGTTGCCAAAGGAAAATTGTTTTTCACAAGTTTTTGATGTTGTTTTTTTAAATAGGGTTTAATGGCTAACGAATCTTTAAATCGAATAGGTTTTGAAATGATAGTATCGGTTGAATTAACCGTAAAAACTGTAACTATCCAGTCTTTTTGACTTATAACTGAAAATGGAAATAGCAGAATTAATATGTATAATGATTGTCTCAATATGCGAAATTAACGATTAATAATTAGATTTATTCCACAATGTAAATTGTCAATTGTGGAAAACATTTCTTTGGCTTTTCTGTTTTTATTGTATATTTGTTCAAACAAGCAACCAAATTAAAAATTAAATTTAGTGAATATGAAAAAGTTTTTGGCCTTGGCTTTCTTAGGGATTTTTGTGGCTTCAATAGTATCATCTTGTGGTGCTAGAGGAGGGCATTGTGATGCTTATGGTAGTTTGAATGCTACTGAGCAGGGTGGAGATTTGGCTTCTAAATAAGCTACTTGTTTCCTAATTAAAAACAAGGTCAACCGTATGGTGACCTTTTTTTTTGTCCAATTTTGATTCCTAATTTGTTAATTTACATACTTACAAATCCCGCATTATATAATCGTTTTTTTTATTTTACCTATTCAACTAGGCTAATCATCAAAAACTTTATTATTTTAGAGCTAAGAAATTCAAATACATGACAATTTACCCTCTCAACACAGGAATGTTTAAATTAGATGGTGGCGCTATGTTTGGCGTTGTTCCTAAGAGTATTTGGCAACGAACCAATCCTGCTGACGAGTATAACATGTGTACATGGGCAATGCGGTCTATGTTAATTCAAAATGGTAACAAACTTATACTTATCGACGCTGGTATTGGTGATAAACAAGATGAAAAATTCTTTTCACACTATTACTTACACGGAAATGATTCATTGCATGGAAATTTAAAGAAATTAGGTTTTTCAACCGATGATATAACGGACGTTTTCCTTACGCATTTACATTTTGATCATTGTGGTGGGGCTATCGAACGGGTTGACGAAAACCAGTATCGTCCTGTGTTTAAAAACGCTACTTTTTGGAGCAATGAAAAACACTGGGAATGGGCTACTGAACCTAACCCGCGTGAAAAAGCTTCTTTTTTGAAGGAAAATATTCTTCCGATTCAAGAGAGTGGACAATTAAAATTTATTGAACGAACAGGTGATTTTACACAAAATATATTCGCCAACTTTGACACTCTTTTTGTCGATGGGCATACCGAAAGTCAAATGATTCCTCACATTCGCTACAAAGGAAAAACGATTGTATTCATGGCAGATCTACTTCCTAGCACTGGGCACATTCCAGTCCCTTATGTGATGGGATACGATACACGACCATTGATAACGTTGAGTGAAAAAGAAAAATTCCTCAATAAAGCCTGTGACGAAGGATATATCTTATTTTTAGAACACGATGGTGTAAACGAATGTTGTACATTAAAACGAACTGAAAAAGGCGTGAGATTAGATCAATCGTTTAATTTTAATGAATTGTAAAACGAAAAACTTACAACTATGGACAAGTATATTCAAGCTCTTTTGGCACTCAATAAGTCAGTAATTTTACCCGAATTTGGTGCATTATCCATGACTAATGAAGAAACAGGCGAGGCAATGTTTAACGCCTATCTTAAATTCAACGATGGAAAGCTTGAAAAATACATAGCCGAACAAGAAGGAATTGACATACAAGATGCGGCAAACATGGTTGCGAAATATGTACGTGATTTGGAATTGTTATTAAATAAAGGTGAAACATATGACATTTTCCAATTCGGTCGTTTTGTGAAACTATCCGATGGTTCATTTGATTTTGAAAACTGGACTTCTTTCAATCAAGAAGGTTCATCAACATACGTTTCTCCCAAAAAAGAGCATACTGACTCACCCGTTATTACTGATGAAAAAGAGGTGGATAACACAACTAAAGCAGAAGAAAATACTGAATCTCCAGTAAAAAAAGAACGTATTACTGAAGAAGAAATATCTTCCATCAAAGAAGTGTACGAAAAACCAGCTGAGCGAACGTTATCTGAAGAAGAAAAGAAACAATCACAAAATAAATTTATTCCAGTTGAACCAACTCCTCAACAAGAAATAAAAGAAAGTGACGACCAATCAGCAAAAGAAAAAACACCTAAAAAGGAGAAAGAGAAAGTCAAAAAAACAAACAAAAAGTCAAACGACACAAATAAGAAGAAACGAGGATTAGCTTTCTATCTTGTAATTACATTTTGTATACTATTAGGTGCGACCGCTACTCTTATTGGTATTTTTCCTGAAGAAGCTAAACAACTTGTTGGATGGGTTGACATTTCTAATGAAAACAACACAAGGAATGAAACGCCAAACACTACCGACATAGATCTTGCGAATGAAGATAGCATAGACGATGAAGAATTCTATGACGAAGATGATATTACGGATGAAATTATTGATGGGCTAACCAACACACAGAATAGTGAACCTGTTTCACCCGCTTCGACGAATCCAGGTGGGAGTTTCCATATTATTGTAGGTAGTTTTGGAGAACAACAAAATGCAGAAAATCTTGCCAATACACTTAAGTCAAAAGGCTATCCAGCAAGTATAATTGGACCAGTAAACAACTTACACATGGTATCAATCAGTTCATACAATTCACGAAGTACGGCGCAAGAAAATTTACAAAAGGCGATAGATGAAACTGGTGGAGGATGGATTTTGAAACGTGATTAGCTAATCTGGTCTTCTCTTTTTATAACATCAAGTAAAGAGGTATTTGCCAATATCTCTAGTGTAGCTATACGTACATCCATCATCACGTTACGCAAACCACATTTAGCTTCATCCTTACATTCTTCACACGATTCATAAAAGTTTAAACTTACACACGGTAGCATTGCTATAGGGCCTCCTGAAATACGGATAACATTACTCAGCATGATTTCCGAAGGAGGTTTAGCTAAATAGTATCCACCTCCAGCTCCCATTTTACTTCTAACAAGACCGTTATTACGAAGTTCAACAAGAATTGCCTCAAGAAATTTTTTTGGAATTCCTTCTTCGTTCGAAATGTCTGAAATTTTCAACGGATGATTGTCTTCAAAATTTCGAGCTAATCGAACTAGAGCTTTTATCGCATATTTTGATTTCTTTGACAGCATTAAATCTTACGTTTGTTCTGGGTAAAATTACAAAAATATTTGAACCTATTCGCGAAATAAAAAGAGGGGGGGAGCCTTAAAAGTCGAGTTACCAATTTTGACCGTTATGTCTAGCCCTGAAATAGCGATACACAAAACAACTTTTCGATATATATAAGAAGTAAAAATACTAAAATATATAAAATCAAAAAAATACCTATAAAACAAATATCCCAGTAAACACGTGTTTACTGGGATATGATAATTTGTTAAATTTAGTCTTTAATAATCTGTATTGTTTATTTAGGACTATTTTTTAGGATACGAGTACTAGAAGTAGAACATCAAGTAAATCGCACCATTTAAGTTGTCTTTACCCATGTTGAAAGCATTTCTTCCCGCTACACGGTTAGTTGAATTCAACACGTTACCAGATGCTGGTTCGAAGTATTCCGATGTAGAAACTCCTTCGTTAGTTGAAGCATACATGATATACCATCCAAATTCAGCACCAATTGCAATTTTTGGAGCAAAATAGTACTCAATTCCAACGAATGGACGAACCCCAAATCCTACTGTACGTCCACCAACTTCGCTAATTACACGACTTCCCATTGGAGAAGTGTTAAATGCGTTAGAGTTAGGAACTGGAGAGTTAAAGTCAGATCCTGTAGGAGCTTGATTTAACATTCCAAATTCGTTTGCATAATCGAATGAATTCGAAGCAGAACTGTAGTGGAAAAATACTTCACCACCAAAAATTCCTTGCACACGACCTTTACCTCTTCTCATTTCGTACCCAGCACTAATGTTGTAGCGTTGCGTATTCATTTTTGCGAAGTCAGTAACAAGTGAATCAGGACTATTTTGTGTATCATCAACTACAAAGTTTCTGTAATTTCTGTTACTAATGTTTAATCCTAAACTTGCGCGAATTGCAGTTTTTTCATCTAGCATGTACTTTCCGAAAACTGAAGATTCGCCAAAGTACTCGATGAATTTGTTATTACCCATACTTGTATTGTTCATGTTCCCGTTGAACATGTTTCCAATATAAGTAAATACAGGTACAGCATTGAAACCTAACCCGATGTCTCCTGCTTCGGGAAGAATTTCTTTTCCATTTTTGTTTGTCAATGTCTCCTGTGCACTCACGCTAGTAGCGAAAAGAGTAGCACCAAAAGCCAATGATAAGATTTTATTTTTCATTCTCAATGAATTTTAATTTGAATACTCTTTTCTTAGTTTTTACGATTAAGTACGTAATCTTCTTCAAGGATATTGTCAGCAGCAACACCATTAATTGTTTGTGTTCCTAAACCGTATATTTTAAGACCATTCACGTAGCTATCTACATCATAAAAAGTAGTTGCATATTCGAAATCTGCGAAATCAACTTCTACGTTAGAACCATCAGCTGGAAGCTTAACCATGTACTCACCAGTTGAGTTAGTAACTACTTTGTAAGTTTTTCCATTATGTGCGTGGAAAGAAACTACAACGTTAGCTGGAACACGAGATAACTGTGGATCAACATTTGTAATTTCGATACGTCCAGCACCATTACCAGTAGAAACAGTTACGATGTTACCAATAGTGTAACCTGTACCTTCATTTACTACAGTGTATGATAAAATTTCCCCACCAGCATCAACAGAAGTAATATTAATTACCATTCCTGTTCCTGAACCTCCAGATACAGCAACGTTGTTTGCTACTACATAATCAGCTCCTTCGTTGTCAAGTGCAGTTCCTGCAACAGGACCTACGTTGTCAATAAATTGTGCTTCAATTTTACCACGGATAGTTGCTGTATTAGCAAATCCATCTTCCTCTAAATTGTAGTTGAAGTCTTTAATTTGAACTTGACCGTCTACAATGTTAATCCACTCATCTCCTTTAGAGAAAGTTCTTCTAGCTACAGTAGTAGTCTGGAAACCATTGTCATCAGTAGTAACTACAGTTGCATCATATTCAAAATCATCAAAAACAACATGTACAGAAATAGATTCTTGACGAGCAGGTAATGAAATAGAGTATTCTCCATTAGCATTTACAGTTGCACGCTTCGTGATGTTTTTGTAACTGAAGCTAGGATCTGGGTTGTGATCTAAATCAGCACCTGAAATAATGAATGTAACTCCAGTTCCTGCTGGTGCAGCAGTTGGTGTTAAACTTGTAGCGTCTAGATCAGCAGTAATACGACCTTTAACCATTGCCGTTCCTGGCTCTAGTGGCGCAGCAGACTCTTCTTTTTTACATCCTACTAACAACATAGCAGTTGTAGCGATGGATAATACAGCAAAAATGCTCTTTTTCATAAAATACGTTTTTAAGTTAGTATAATAATTTTCGACAAAACTACATTAATTCACGATAAAACAAGTGCTCTAAATCCATTTTTTTTCACGAATCCATTTTTTTTAACTCGTAAAATACTGATAATGAGGTGTTGTAAAAAGTTTTTTTTATAAGTAGTTGTTTTTATCATCAAATACTTAATGAAATTGAAACAATTTTTGACAATTAACAGGGTCTCTTTCACAATGTTTTACCTAGTAATAACCTATGTTAATAGTTTTCCTAGAATTAAAGTCAGTATATTTTCATTAAATTTGTGATGTTGGACGTTTATCAAACTGATATTATGAGGCACTTCCTTTTTCTTCTATTGACATTGTTATTTACGGTAAATGTATTTGCATCGCAAATCCTCGTGCCAATGGATAATCGACAAGCTAATCATTTAAAAGCCTATGGAGTGGCGTTTTGGGTGCTTGAGCATGATGTAGTCATCGAGTGGTTATTGAATTATAGAGGGGGAAGTTTTTTAATGCCTCATTTAGGTACAATCGAAGAACAGCTTATAATTAAAGGAGTGTCCTACGAAATTATTCCAGATTTGCGTGCCAATTCAATTAAGTCAGATATTGCTAATCCAGAGGTAAACATGGAAGTGGTGCAGTTAGAAGTTGCTCCTAAAATTGCTGTCTATACACCTAAAGGTAAACAGCCCTGGGACGACGCTGTAACACTGGTATTGGCTTATGCCGAGATTCCGTATATTGAGATATATGATGAAGAAGTTATCAAAGGAGTACTGCCAGAGTTTGACTGGTTACACTTACATCATGAAGATTTTACAGGACAATATGGAAAGTTTTATAATGCGTATCGAACCTACCCATGGTATAAACAGCAAGTGGCAGATTTAGAAGCATCGGCTAAATCATTGGGATTCGATAAAGTCTCTAAAATGAAATTAGCAGTTGCTCAAAAAATTAAGAATTTTGTCACAGCAGGTGGATTTTTGTTTACTATGTGCAGTGGAACAGATAGCTTTGATATCGCGCTTGCAGCTCATCAGACTGATATTTGTGAAGTGATGTATGACGGTGACCCAATGGATCCACAATGTCAGGAAAAGTTAGATTTCAATCAAACATTTGCTTTTGAGAATTTTAATTTGGTTAAAAATCCCTTAGAATATGAGTATTCAGATATTGATGGTACTAGTGATCATAATAAGTTAACAGAGAATACAGATAAATTCATGCTGTTTGAATTTTCAGCAAAATGGGATGTGGTGCCAACTATGTTAACTCAAAATCATGTGAATATTATTGACGGTTTTATGGGACAAACCACCGATTTTAGAACGCAGTTTATTAAACCTAGTGTCATTGTAATGGGCGAGAACAAAGCATTAGGTACTGCTCGCTATATTCACGGTGAAATGGGAATGGGAACTTGGACGTTTTATGGCGGTCATGATCCAGAGGATTATAGGCATTTGGTTGGAGATCCTCCAACTGACTTAAATCTTTTCCCGAATAGCCCCGGCTATCGCTTGATTTTAAATAATATCTTGTTTCCCGCAGCGAAAAAGAAAAAGCAGAAGACGTAATGGGTTTAGTTTTTCTTATGCCAAAATCGCTTGTAGAGTATATAGCTGATTATACCAAATAATAGTAGACCCCATAATTTAGACAAGAATAGAATAAACTGTTCGAGTATAAACCATCCATATGCAAATGAGTCAATAATTTTAGTCGTAAAGCTAGGCTCATACTTTGAATTATTTTCGAGATTAGCGACAACTTCTCTTTTAATATCTTGTTTTTGGTAAATCAACAAATTAATGGTACTGTAATTTATCTGATCGGTAAGACTTAAGTTTGCAATCATAGCATTATCTGTTGATTGTTGTTTCGATGTCAGTGCATCTTCTGCTTTTGATACGTCAATTAAATGTTCTCCTTTATTCTCAATGGCAGTTTCTAGACGTTTTTCACTTTTCTCAGAACGATTTTGCTCTAATTTATTCGCTAGTAACTGGAGAGAAACATCTTCTGCTTTGATTAATCTGTAATCTAAGAAATCAATGTTTCTAGAAATGTCTTTCAAGGTTGTATCGAGCTTCGTGTTTGGAACTCTAATTGTAACGTGATTTGTTACCGTGTAGTATGTTGTTTCTAGAATTGAATCTCTGCTAAGTGAGATATTCTTTGATTTACTAACTTGGCTACTTAAGTTGGTATAACTTACAAAACCATTATGATTTGAAACAATTCCTTCAATGTCATAGGTTGATTGAATGACATTTTTTACCCTAAACTTGAGATCAGCGGATCGAATAAATTTTCGTGTAGTATCCTTATTTTGTTCAATTGAAGCAGAAGATGATATCCAGTCTTGTGAAAAACTTTCGTCATCCTTTTGCTTATAAAAAGCATCTTGTTCACTATTTGAACAACTAAATAGTGTAATTATTATTCCAACAGAAATTAAAATGGATTGATAATTCATAGGTTATTATTTTATAAAATTAATATTGGCTACTGTGAAATTTTGTCGTTTCATTTAGTATCAATTTATTTTCCATAAACCAATCAACAAATGCATCCCATTGCCCTGTATGTTCATTTTTCCATGCAACAAACTCATCTTCATTGCCTTTCATTAATATCCAATAATTGTATGCTTCGAAGTGTCCAGCATCTTTGATTTTTTTCTGATAGTCAAATAAACAGTTAGGATATTTTAAATGGTGTTCAGTTTTGAAATAATTATCTACAAAATTACTTCTGATTTGGTGTAAAGAATTCAAGTTGATTTCATGTGTTTGTAAAACTAGTGAAAGTAACAATACAGGTTCGTACACTCCAATGCCAAAAGGTAGTTTGAATCCACCAGAATCGGTTAAACTGGAAATATTAATTTCAGCATTTTTACTAAAGCTTACAGAAATGGAATTTTCGTCAACGAAGGTAATCTCACTTTTGTAGGTATCAAAAAGTAGCTTGCTGATTTCGGCAGTTCGTTTGCTATTTCGTTCTAAATTCATGAAAATTTCGCCATAAATCATCCCCCAAACTTCTTCTGAAGAATTAAGATATAATTTAGATGCCCAATAATAATTGGAGGGAAATGATGGTGATACGTAAATTCCTTTTTCGTAAAACGATAATGCGTTTCCATATTCTTTAATCATCAATTCCATGTTTCCTCTTTCGAGGTATAAGAGTCCTGAACTTGGAAACTTTTCAAGTCCAGCTTCATAGGTGTTAATCGCTTGTTCACGTTGCATGTTCATACTGTAGCTGTTTCCTAGTAGTTGATACACACGATCATTTACATTGTTATGTTTGAGCAAGCCATTAAGAATCTTAATTGCTGATTTGTAGTTTTTATCTAAAACATGAGCATATGCTATTTCGTAGGGATAATTAATATTCTTAGGGTCTAATTTTTTAGCTTCTTCCAGTAGTTTGATTGACTCCTTAATTTGCCCTTTTTCCATTAACTGAATTGCTTCATGACCTTTCGAATACGCTTTTTCTTCATTGGATTGAGCGTGTAAGTTTTGCACAAAAAGGTATAAAACGATAAAACACAGAAGATTGATTTTTGACATGAAAATTGATTTAAATTGAGTGATAAATATAAATGAAATATTTAATAATCATATTCCATTTATTAAATGAGGATCTTTAATAACCACAATGTGTGTAATTTTTACGTAATTTTGAACATATAAAATAGACACCCTTGAATTTCAAAATCGAATCCCATTTTAAGCCAACAGGAGATCAACCGGAAGCAATTAAGCAGTTGGTTGAAGGTCTAAATAGTGGCCAATTTGCACAAACGCTTTTGGGGGTTACGGGGAGTGGGAAAACGTTTACGATAGCCAATGTGATTCAAGAAGTAAATCGACCGACATTGATATTGTCGCACAACAAAACGTTGGCAGCTCAGTTGTATGGCGAATTCAAACAGTTTTTTCCAAATAATTCAGTTGAGTATTTTGTCTCGTATTACGATTATTACCAACCCGAAGCATATTTACCTGTCACAGATACGTATATCGAAAAGGATTTAGCGATTAATCAAGAAATTGAAAAATTGCGTCTTTCCGCTACTTCATCATTGTTATCTGGGCGACAAGATGTGATTGTGGTTTCCTCGGTATCTTGTATCTATGGTATCGGAAATCCTGATGCGTTTGCGGAATCTATCATTGAAGTAAAAAAGGGTGATCGTATCTCTCGAAATAAGTTTTTGTTGCGCTTGGTAGAGAATTTGTATTCCAGAGCGAACGACACATTTGAACGTGGAATGTTTCGCGTAAAAGGAGATATCGTGGATATTTATCTGGCGTATGCTGATTATGCTATCCGAATTGAATTTTGGGGTGATGACATTGACCGTATTGCTATGCTCGATCCTGAAAACAATTCTATTATCGAGAATATAGAAGAAATTAAAATTTATCCAGCTAATATCTTTGTGACCAGTCCAGCTACAATCGAAGTGGCACTGAAAGAAATTCAGGATGATATGTTAGTGCAAGTAGAAGCATTTAAACGGGATAAAAAAACACTCGAAGCAAAGCGATTACAAGAGCGCGTGGAATATGACATGGAAATGATTCGGGAATTAGGGTACTGCTCGGGAATTGAAAATTATTCACGCTATTTTGATCGCAGAAAACCTGGTACACGACCTTTCTGCCTATTGGATTACTTCCCCAAGGATTTCCTGATGGTGATTGATGAAAGTCATGTTACTTTACCTCAAATCAAAGCAATGTATGGAGGTGATAAAGCACGTAAAATTAATTTGGTAGAGTACGGATTTCGTTTGCAAAGCGCAATGGATAACCGTCCGTTGAAATTTGAAGAATTTGAAACAATATTGAATCAAATTATTTATGTATCTGCTACTCCAGCCGAATACGAATTGAATCAATCGGAAGGTGTGGTGGTTGAACAAATTATTCGCCCCACAGGTTTGTTAGACCCAATTATAGAAGTACGTCCAAGTGAAAATCAGATTGATGATTTGATTGAAGAAATACACGTTAGGATTGAACGAAATGAGCGTGTACTAGTCACGACATTAACCAAGAGAATGGCAGAGGAATTGCAGCGTTACTTGGATAAAATCGGGATAAAATGCCGCTATATACATTCGGAAGTGGACACATTGGAACGTGTTGAAATATTACGTCAGCTTCGTTTAGGCGTTTTTGATGTGTTGATTGGTGTCAATTTATTACGAGAAGGATTGGATTTGCCAGAAGTTTCTTTAGTGGCGATTATTGATGCTGACAAAGAAGGGTTTCTTCGCTCTGAACGTGCGTTGGTACAAACTGTCGGTAGAGCAGCGCGAAATGTGGATGGTCGTGTAATTATGTATGCGGATAGAATCACCAATTCGATGCAATTGACCATCGATGAAACGAACCGTCGTAGAGCTATTCAACAAGCCCATAATGAGAAGCACGGAATTACACCAACAGCACTGAATAAATCCACCGATGCGATTATGAAATCTACTACTGTAGCTGATGGGGATAATGTAGAACCAAAAAAATACCAACTTTCAGACGATATTATGCTCGCCGCTGATCCAGTTTTAAATTACATGAGTGAAAAGGATATTCAACAAGCCATTGATGGATTGAAAAAACAAATGGAAAAAGCCGCCAAAGACCTTGATTTCATGGAGGCCGCCCGGTTAAGAGATGAAATGTTTGTATATCAGGAGAAGTTGAAAAGATAACAACGTTTTAACTTTATTGTTAAAAGTTAAAATCATTTTTTTTGTAGATTTGCCAACTTTTAGTGAGGTAGAAGTTAGCAACCTTTTATTTTTTTTTACGTATTTACAGTATAGACCCTGTTAGAGCACTACTATGAAAAAATTATTTCCCTACATATTGTCTGTTTTCTTAGCCTTTAACCTAACTACGAGTTTTCAATTACATTCACAAGTTAATTGTACTGGGGATACCCCATTTTTTTCAGTTGACTTGACTGGGAATCCCACAGGTTCTTGGGTGAGTCCATCCATCCAGCGCAATGGAACGTGTTGTGGTGGTGGTAGTGACAGGAATAACTGTATTGAATTATCGATTACATTGGATCCTGATGCGGCTGGTATTATTTTTGACGTAGCTACAGGAGCAAATCCTGGTGGAGCTTTGTATTATCAGATTAATTGTCAGGGAGCACCTCAACCATCGGGTTCAGCAGCTATTTGTTTAGATGGTCCAGGGCCGCATTTAATCAGTTATTGTAAGGTAGGAAACAATCAAAATACTTATTCTGTTACATCTGTTCCTGCACCTGTAACCTCGGGAGATATTGTTCTGGTAGAAGGAGCAGCCAATTGTGGTGATACCTTATCGATTGTTGGTGTAAACCCAGCTACTATAAGTTGGAATTCTGTTTCTCCTGGTTTTTCTGGGCAATATAATAATTACTTAAGTAATTTAAGTGGAACTATAAATGGAACATCTGGGGTTCCTGTATGGGGATTAGATCAAGTTATTGTTACCCCACAGCCTGGTTTTCCTAATGTCATTCAATACGAAGTGTGTGGTTCTCCTTTAACACCTTGTTCACCACAGTATTGTGAAATTGTCACCGTGACGATATATCCAGACTTAAATGTGCAAATTTCACCTGAGAATCCTGCCATTTGTTTTGGTCAAGTTTCAACCACGCTGACAGCTAATCCAATAGGAGGCACTGCACCGTATACGTATGTATGGAGTAATGGTCAGTCAACCCAATCTATAGATGTAAGTACAGCAGGAACTTATTCTGTAATAATAGAAGATGCCTCAGGATGCGCTATTGCTTATGATACTGTTGTTGTGACACAATTTTTAAATGAAATTATTGCAAACGCTGGACCTGATATTGTGTATTGTGGACCACCCGTACCAACCATTAATTTAAATGGATCGGTACAGGGCACAGGGACAGGTTCGTGGTCTAATGGTACAGGAAGTTTTATGCCCAATAATAACACCCTTAACGCAACTTATACACCTTCTGCAACAGAAATAGCAGCAGGCTCTGTTACTTTAGAACTTACATCTACTAATAATGGAACTTGTCCACCTGATTCTGATATTATCACAATAACTTTACCACCTTATTTTTCAGCGATTAATCCTACTACAACAAACGTAAGCTGTTTTGGAGCGTGTGATGGATGGATTAGGGCTACCCCTGTTGGGGGTTTAGCGCCATTTACCTATGTATGGACACAAAATGGAAATGATATAGGACAAAGTGGGCAAACTGCATCTGGTTTGTGCCCTGGATCTTATGATGTTACAGTAACAGATGCGGCGGGTTGTTCAGTAATACATTCGTATACAGTTACACAACCTGCTTCCCTCACAGCAGATGCGTCGGCTACTGATTTATCGTGTTTTGGGTCTTGTGATGGAGAAGTTTTTGTTAGCAATGTGGCTGGAGGAGTAGCCCCTTATGTTTACAGTATTAATGGAGGTGCGAGTCAGCCTACTTCTTCATTCACTAATCAGTGTACAGGTTTAAAAAACATCCGTGTTACGGATGCAAATGGGTGTGTTTTAGAAATTAATATTCCAGTGAATCAACCGCCAATACTGACTGTATCCGTATCGGGAACCACACCTGCAACATGTGGTAGCGACAACGGAACTGCAACTGTGGCAGGAAGCGGTGGAACT
>ERZ869909.104-NODE-104-length-127284-cov-11.621294_pt1 | contig 127284 bp, 129 predicted proteins | sample MGYA00520892_ERZ869909 | MGnify/ENA primary metagenome ERZ869909 (study PRJEB32215, sample SAMEA104723947) | bioreactor metagenome | biome: bioreactor; feature: anaerobic bioreactor; material: water | place: China | collected 2015-03-12 ... | reverse complement strand
ATCGGGATGTGGCAGCCTGTGAAGGTCGGGAAACAACTGCACGTGGCACACACGATGCAATCGTGCGGCAGCGAGGGGTTTGTAATTATAGCTTAAACTTTTTTTTATCAGGAGGTATTACTTCAATTATTATTTCATCGTTATCATTCAATTCCCGCTCAACAAACTCTGTTGAACCAAATTCGCGATATGATAAGCCATAAGAAACAAAACTGTGTCTTTTATTTCTGTCAATAGTAAATGTAGCAATACCTAAGCTGTCTGTCACTCCTTCAGCAACTTTTATATATTGCCACATACTATACCAAGGCTTTTTAACTTTCCTTACTATCACAGTGTCTCCTATCCTGGGTTCTCTTGTGTGTGAATTTACTACTTTAACACTAATATTGATTGGTTCTGATTTACTAAAATCACAACCAACGAATATAAAAACACTTACTAAGAACAAACTCAGTAAAAGTTTATGGTTTTTAATTTTGATTAACATGTCTAATAATATTATTGTGACTAACTGGTATTCCCGGTCTATAATATTCACCAGTATAGTTATAGTTATAAACATTAACACCCGGGCTTTGTAGAGTGCCATATTGCCTGATTACCGGATAACCTAAATATGGGTTACTTCCAAATGGAGTAAGCCATCCGGTTCTCGAGTTATTTTGATAATAATTATGTACTTCACGAACGTTTTCTCTTGTCAAAACTAACTTATCACGCTGAGTTAAAAAGAGGTTTGGGTCAAATAATATTATTTTGCTAAATAACACATCCGGCATTTCATTTGCCAATCCTACTGCTGCGTTCCCACCTCTGCTATAACCATACACCTCAATGGAGTGACCGTTATCCCATGCTTCTCTAATATGTCGGTTTATTTTACCAATCTCATAAAATTCAAACATTCTTCCGCCTTTTCCTTCAACCAATTTTCTAAGTGCCTCACCATCTCCAGATTTTTCTTCTCCTAATCTTGCACCATATATACCAATAACCCCATTGCAGCTATCACACCCACCCCCATCACCACTACCGGCATTGTTTGAGGAGGTGTTGCCTTCATCATCATCGCTGCTTTCTTGAAAATTAGTATTAAATAATGTATTTAAATCAAATGAATCACGGGATGACCTATTCACGCTTGTTATTTGCGTAATAGCATTCACACGGTCTTGCAATGATTGTTTCCTATTCTCTTCTTCACTCGATACCGGCATCATCCCATCAGGGTCAATAAAATAGATGGGGTTGTTAAAGGCATAATTATAAGGTGAGTGCCTTCTCATAGCTTCTGCAAGTGGGTCAACATTCATCCACCTGCCCAGTGCAGGGTCATAGTTCCTTGCGCCAAAATCATACATCTCCACACCAAACTCCTTTTGCAACTCCATGCCGTTGAACTTGTACTTATATAAAAACTATTGATGCTATTGACAATACCATATATAATATTACTAGAAAATTACCAATTTTATTACCAATATCAGACTCTTTTTGATAACGTTCAATTATTTTATTTACTCTCTTTTTATTTAGAAACAATAGAGAGTTGCCAACAAATAAAATTATTACTATTATTCCTAGCAAATATTTATGCTTATCCTGATAGCTTTCTTGTACGAGAGGCAGAAGCATCTTTGTATAAAAAATACCAATATTCCATCCTACAAATAATGTAACAGCTCCTATCGGCCCCCATTCATTATCTCCTTTTTTGTTTAAAAATCGGTTTAGTTTATAAAATAAATAGTAATATGGGTTCATCAGTTGTTGAAGTTTATAACCGTTGGTATGTTGTTAATAGGCACTATAATAATACCCCCCGCTGCCGCACGATTGCATCGTGTGGATCCTACAGTCTGTTAAAAGTTCTTTTCCATCAACCAAAATACTGAAAAACAATAAAATTATTACGCTTAAATTTAATAATTGAAAATTTTATCTATTCCTTTAAGTTAATACCTCAGTTTTTTTAATCAGGTTCCTACTCCACCACCAAAGCCACCGTTTTCTTAACTCCGTTTAAAGTGACTTCTAAGGTATAATTGCCTTTAGGCAAATAGTACTTTCCGTTTGAACTTTTGTCTATTTTGGTTTCTTTATTTTCTTTTAAATAGGCTTCTCTTCCGTTTTCGGTGAGGGTTAAATCATAATTGTATGTTTGAAAACCTTTTTCCACTTGTAAAGTATTACTGTAAAGGGTTGCTCCTTTGGTAGTCTTTATTGCAAGGGTTGCGTTACCGGGATTGCCGGCATAAAAAGATAGGGCAGTTGAAGGTTCAAACGGGTTGCGCCAGCTGTTCCAGCTGCTTCCCCAACGCGGGGAGTGGCGCACCTTTTCAATATCAAAAACCAAAAGGGCTTCGTTTAATTTTTGCGGGGTCATTTCCTGCAGCATACCAATGTAGGTCTTGTAAATAGAGCGGCCGTGTGTGCCCAGCACCAAATCTTTTGCTTCGGCTTGTATGCGTAAATCGTGCACCGCCACATACGGCAGGTTGTTTGAAAAACGCTCCCAGCTTTCGCCGCGGTTAAGGGTTACATAAGCACCGTTGTCTGTGCCCAGATAGAGGATGTTTTCATTGACCGGGTCTTCGCGAATTACATTCACCGGCGACAACGGCAGATTGCCGTTGATGCTTTTCCAGGTTTTTCCGTAATCCTCACTCACATACACATAAGGTTTAAAGTCATCCCAGCGGTAGCCGTTCAAGGTAACATACACTCGTTCTTTTTTATGCCGGGAAGCAATTACCCGCGACACCCACAAATCTTTAGGAAAAGTGGTTGAAATGGTTTCCCAACTGCCGCCGCCGTTTTTGGTAACGTGCAGCAAACCATCGTCACTGCCGGCATACAACAATCCAAACTGAAACGGCGACTCGTCAATGGTGGTCAACGTGCCGTAAGCCACATTGCCTTTTTTTCCGCCCCGGGTCAAATCAGGCGAAATGGCCGTATAATCATTCCCTTGATTGAGTGAACGCATCAACTTGTTTCCGCCATAATACAAAATGTCCTGATTGTGCTTGGATAGCAAAATGGGCGTTTGCCAGTTAAAACGGTAAGGTGCTTCGCCCAATTCGTGTTTGGGCTGTATATAGGTGTAATCGTTGGTTGCCCGGTCAATTCTAAAATAGTTTCCAAACTGAAACCCGGTGTACACGATGTTGGGGTTGCGCTCATCCACCTCTATATACATACCGTCACCGCCCAAAAGCTCCTGATAAGGATATTTTCCGGTATTGTGCCAGCCGGTGGAATAGCTGTAATTGCTGGGGCCCACCCACACACCGTTGTCTTGTGAACCGGCATATACATTGTAGGGTTTTTGATTGTCCACCTGAAGTGCATACACTTGCTTTACCGGGGTGGAATTGGCTTTTATCCAGTTTTTTCCGTTGTCGAAAGTTATATTTACCCCGCCGTCGTTTCCGTTTACCAAATGTCCGGGACGCGTGGGGTTTACCCAAAGCGCATGGTGGTCCACGTGTACATTCAAATCGTCTATGGCTTCAAAAGTTTTTCCTCCGTCGCTGGACATCAACAGAGGCACACCCAAAATGTAAATCATCTGCGGATTGTGGTGTGCGACTCTTATTTCGCCAAAATAATAGCCGTATGAATAATACAAATCGTCAATAAAATAGTCGTGGGTTTTGGCCCAGGTTTTTCCGCCGTCAGTAGATTTATAGACCTCAGCACCAATTACGGGAGTGTCAAAAAGCATCGCATTGGCATCTTCCAGATATTTGGCCAGATCGGCCGGCTGCACGGTGCCGCCTTGCACCATCTGCTTGACGTTTTCGGCTCTGTATTTTTCCTGAAAATTGTTTTCACGTAAAAAACGGTTAAGCGTGCTGTTTTCCAATGCCAAAAACTGAGATACCGTCATTGTTTTAAAATCGTCTTTGGTAAGAATACCGTTTGCCTGTGAAGCCCTGCCGGCCGGCCTTACATCCTGATTGTCGTGAAAAGCATACACGGTATTGGCATCATAAACGGCTAAACCAATGCGCCCCACGCCTTTCCCGGTGGGGAAACCGCTTCCTTCCACCGAAACTTTGGTCCAGCTGTTTCCGGCATCAGTGCTTTTGTAAATTGCCGAGCCCTCACCACTGCCTTCAAAATGCCAGGCTTTGCGGTCCCTTTCCCAGCTGGTGGCATACATAATGTTGAAGTTGGCAGGGTCTGCCTCAAGGTCTATCACCCCTACAGTGTCGCTTATAAAAAGTGTTTTATTCCAGGTTTTACCGCCATCGGTGGTTTTGTAAATGCCGCGCATCAGGTTGGGGGTGTACAAATGACCGATTACCGCCACCAGCACCTCATCGGGATTGTTGGGATTGATGATTATCCGCCCTATATGATGCGAATCTTCCAGACCCATATTTTGCCAGTTTTTGCCTTTGTCAGTGGACTTTAAAATTCCAATCCCTGCATAAGACGAGCGCGAAGAGTTGTTCTCTCCGGTACCTGCCCATATAGTGCCATTGTTCCAGTCCACCGCAATATCGCCCAAATTTTGAGTGGGGGCATTGTCCATTACGGGCGTAAAGCTGTTGCCGTTATTATTGGTGTGCCACAAGCCGCCACTGGCATAGGCCACATAAAACTCAGTGGGGTCGCTGGGGTTTACATCCAGATCGACCACCCGGCCGCTCATAACCGTGGGGCCTATATTGGTAAACGCCAGATTTTTAACCAACGAGTTTTTATCGAGCTGCTCTGTTTGCTGCAACGACTGCATCACCGCTTCTGCAGAAGTGGCAGGCGGTTGCGCAATTGAAAAAGCAATAAAAAATAAAAAGGCGATGAATGTAAAACCTGATTTCATAGTTGGTATATTTTGTTGTGCTGAAAGTACAGATTTGAAAGAAGGTTTCAAAATTAATTTTTTCAGGTTAATCTTTGAAAATAGTCAAAATTTCAAATCCTTTTTTATTATGATGTTACAAGATTCAAATCTGGTTTTATTATACTTTTCCATATCTCTTGTTTTGTTTTAAAAAGCCTTTTTTCAAAAGAATTACAAGCCGTTTTCATAATCTCATCACTTTAATTACCTTTGTTTCTTTTGCTTGAAGCGAAAAAAAATCACTGAAATTAATAACATAAAAGCTAAAATACATTAGGCTTTCTAACAACGAGATTCCCGCCTACGCGGGAATTCAAAGTATGAAGTACGAAACTATAAACAACGCCCTGTTCATCAAAAATCGCAAAAACTTTATGGCACAAATGGAGCCCAAAAGTTTAGCTGTTTTTAATTCAAACGATATTTACCCCATTAGCGCAGACAGCACCATGCCCTTTCAACAGGCCCGTGACATACTGTATTTAAGCGGTGTGGACCAGGAAGAAAGTATTTTGTTGCTGTTCCCTGATGCTGTGGACCCCAAAAACCGTGAAGTGCTTTTCTTAAAAGAAACTAACGAACACATCGCTGTTTGGGAAGGTGAAAAATTGACCAAAGACCGTGCTTTTGAAGTGAGCGGTATTAAAACAGTTTATTGGCTTCAGGAATTTGAAAAGGTGTTTTTTGAACTGATGACACAGGCAGAAACCATTTATTTCAACACCAACGAGCACTACCGCCAGGCAGTGGAAACCCAAACCCGCGAAGACCGCTTTATAGCAAAAACCAAAGCACAATTCCCCGCACACCGCTGGGCAAAAAGCAATCCCATCCTTCAGCGTTTGAGAAGTGTGAAAGATCCCATCGAACTCGAGCTGATGCAAAAAGCCTGTGAGATAACGGAAAAAGGCTTTCGCAGGATTTTAAACTTTGTAAAACCCGGCGTGATGGAATACAACATCGAGGCGGAGTTTATGCACGAATTTCTCAACAACCGCTCCCGCGGATTTGCCTACACACCCATCATCGCCGGTGGCAACAATGCCAATGTGCTCCACTACATTGAAAACAACCGGGAGTGCAAAGCCGGAGATTTAATTTTAATGGATGTGGGTGCCGAGTATGCCAATTACAGCAGCGATATGAGCCGAACCATTCCCGTTTCCGGGAAATTTACCAAACGACAAAAAGAAGTGTACAATGCGGTTTTAAAGGTGAAAAATGAAGCTGCCAAACTACTGGTTCCGGGTACTATCTGGAAAGAATACCATGTGGAAGTGGGAAAAATTATGACTTCAGAATTGCTGGGTCTGGGATTACTCGACAAAGCCGATGTGCAAAACGAAAACCCCGACTGGCCGGCCTATAAAAAATACTTCATGCACGGCACTTCTCACCATATAGGCCTGGACACCCACGACTATGGCATACTTTGGGAACCTATGCAACCCAATATGGTTTTTACGGTAGAGCCCGGCATTTACATCCCTGCTGAAGGTTTTGGCATTCGTCTGGAAGATGATGTGGTAATTCAGGAAAAAGGGGAGCCTTTCAACCTGATGCGAAACATCCCGATTGAAGCTGATGAAATTGAGGAATTGATGAACAGTAAATAAAGTTTGGTGGTGAGTACAAACAGCGCAACTGATAAAATGACTTTAGAAATTAAATCCTCAAAATTTCATTACACACGGCAGGGCAGCGGAAAAGCCTTGGTTTTACTTCACGGATTTCTGGAAAGCCAAACCATGTGGGAGCCGTTTATTCCGGAATTGATAAAAAATCACACGGTCATTACCATCGATTTGCCCGGTCATGGAAAAAGTGAGTGCATCGGTTACATTCACACTATGGAATTAATGGCCGAGGTGGTACACGCTGTTTTGGTTCATGAAAAAATTGAACATGCTTCCTTTTTAGGTCATTCCATGGGAGGGTATGTGGCTTTGGCTTTCGCCGAAAGGCATCCACAAATGTGTTCTGAAATGATACTGCTCAACTCCACCCCCAAAGCCGATTCTGCAGAGCGAAAAGAAAACCGCGACCGCGCCATTGCTTTGGTTAAGAAACAAAAGGACACTTTTTTAAAAATGGCTATCAGCAATCTTTTTGCCGAGAAAAACAGAGAAAAATTTGCTGCAGAAATTGAAGCTTTAAAAAAGGATGCCTTAAAAATGAAAACCCAAGGCATCATTGCTGCTCTTGAAGGAATGAAAATCAGAAAAGACCGAACGCGCCTGCTAAAAAAACTTACAATTCCTAAAACCATTATTGCAGGAACTCAAGATCCTATCATGCCCTTAGAAGATTTAGTTAAGGTGGCCAAAAGCTGTGACTGTCAACTCATAAAATGGGAAGGCGGGCATATGAGTACCCTTGAAAACAAGGCTGAAATGTTAAATTTTGTGCATTTCATCGAATAATTATACTTTTTGTCGGATTTTACCTACACTTTTATACTTTTATGTTAACCAAAACAATAAAACATCCGACTTATGCAAAAAGCTACCCCCAAAGCAACCTCATCTATCGGAAGAATAATATGTGCCGCTGTTGGGCACAATTATAGAGAAACTAACAGGATTAATGAAGTTATTTCAGAGTATCGTTGTACCTGTTGTGGAAGTGAAGTAACTGAAAACGACCACGGCTATTTGGAGGCCTTAACTCCAAAAATGAAAGATATCAATGCTTGTCTCTCAGCGTTTATAGAAAAGAAAATGAGAAGAACAACCTACTCAGAAGCTTCTTGAAATGAGTTCCAGCCCCTTGCCTTTAAAGCAATCTTAGTATTTGCCCTCGTAATAAGGTGCATTCCTTCTTTTGCTTCGGTCATATGACCTATGACCGATAAATGTGGATTGCCTTTAATTTTTGGATAATCTTCTGTGGGGATGGTAAACAGCAATTCATAATCTTCGCCTCCGTTTAAAGCGATGGTTGTACTGTCTAGATTAAACTCTTCACAAGTAGAAATTACCTGCTGATCTAAAGGTATTTTATCTTCAAACAAATTACATCCCACACCGGAGCTTTTACACAAATGCAAAATTTCAGAAGACAGCCCGTCACTGATGTCTATCATAGCAGTGGGTTTTACTTCCAAAGCTTTTAATAAAGGCGGAATGTCTTTTCGTGCTTCCGGCTTTAATTGTCTTTCGACCAAATAGCTGTAAGGCTCCAAATCCGGTTGATTGTTTGGGTTTACTTTAAAAACCTGATTTTCTCGCTCCAGCACCTGATAGCCCAAATAGGCAGCTCCTAAATCGCCGGTTACCACCAATAAATCGTTGGGTTTTGCACCGCTGCGGTAAACAATCTCTTCTTTTTTGGCAAACCCGATAGCGGTTATACTGATAATCAACCCACGGGTGGAAGAGGTAGTATCGCCCCCCACCACATCAATGTTATATACTTTCGCCGCTGTTTTGATACCTTCATACAATTCTTCTACGGCTTCCAACGGAAAACGATTTGAAATGGCAATGGAAACGGTAATTTGAGAAGCTGCGGCATTCATAGCATACACATCTGAAAGATTAACCACCACCGCTTTGTACCCCAGATGTTTCAATGGCATATATCCCAAATTAAAATGCACACCTTCTACCAGCAAATCGGTAGTAACAACCATATGTTTGTCTTTTTCAAAAATCACGGCGGCATCATCTCCCACAGCTTTTACTGTCGATTTTTGAACAATTTTAAAATCTTTGGTTAGATGGTCTATCAGACCAAATTCGCCCAGGCTTGCAATGTCTTTCGGTTGATTTAAGTCCTTATTTTTCATTGGAAAATATTTCCCGCAAAATTAAGATTTTAAAATGGAACCTATCTGCCATTTTCTTAAACACTTTTATGTGAAATATTTTAACAAGTTAATAATGAAGTAACAATTTTAAAAATTGTAGTATTGTAGCATTAATAACCCCTCATGCCTAAAATGAAAAGAAATTTATTTTTACTTGCTTTCTTAAAAAGTTTGATCGTTTTTTCTCAAACACCCTGTGTTAACGGCATTGCAGGTATTTATCCTTGTGACGGTTATGATTTGCAAGCCCATTTTGATTTAAGTGTTTTTGGAGCAGACCGCGGGAATGATTCCTGGGGCTGGACCGACCCCGATACCGGTGTTGAATATGCCATCATGTGTCTGGGAGACAGCACGGCTTTTATTGATATTTCAGACCCGGTGAACCCTGTATATCTTGGCAAACTTCCCACCCACACCAGCAACAGTACCTGGAGAGATGCCAAAGTATATAACAACCACGTATTCATAGTTAGTGAAGCCCGCGATCATGGCATGCAGGTCTTTGATTTGACCCGATTACGCAATGTGAGCAATCCACCTCAGATATTTACCCACGACGCTCATTATAGTGGTTTTGGAAGTGCTCACAATATAGTAATCAATGAACAAAATGGCTTTGCCTATGCCGTAGGAACAAGAGAAGCTTTTAGTGCTGCACAAACTCCTCCTCAGCTTTATAATGGCGGCCCCTATATTGTAAACATTCAAGACCCTTTAAATCCATTTTTTGTAAACGGATACAGCTTTGTGGATTATACTCATGATGCACAGGTGGTTTTTTATTCAGGCCCTGATCAGGATCACGTGGGTAAAGAAATTTATATTGGCAGTAATGAAAACGAAGTGGTTATTCTGGATGTTACTAATAAAAATAATATCCAATTAATAAGTACCGCACAATATTCCAATGTGGCTTACTCACACCAAGGGTGGCTAACAGAAGACCACAGATATTTCTTGATGGGTGATGAATTGGACGAACTCAGTTTTGGTTTTAATACCCGCACGGTGGTTTTTGACTTTACCGATTTAGACAATCCCTTCCAGTCATTTGATTATATTGGTCCAACCCCGGCTATCGACCACAACGGCTATGTGAGAGGAGATAAATTTTATCTGTCTAATTATACTGCAGGTTTGAGAGTAATAGATATTTCAGGTATCGACAACCAAGTAATGACTGAAGTTGGCTATTTTGATACCTATCCTCAAAATGACGATGTTAGTTTTAACGGCGCTTGGAGTGTATATCCTTTTTTCCAAAGCGGTAATATTGTGATAAGCGATATCAACCGTGGATTCTTTTTGGTGAAAGACCCTAATTATATGTCAGCAGAATCTTTTTCGAAAAATGAATTTTCCCTTTTCCCAAATCCCGTAAAAGACTATTTAACTATTCAATCAAGTGAAAATACCATTGATTCCATTTTGGTATTAAATACCCTGGGACAAGAAATACTTTATTTTGACGGAAGAAATACGCTTTCCAGAACTATTGACGTTTCACATTTAAGCAACGGCATGTATTATGTTGTTTTAAACGGAAATACTTCCAAGAAATTCATTAAAAAATAAAAATGTTTGCTAAAGATTATGCCAAAAGTCTAACGTTTCTTGTTGTTTTTCTTGCACTTTCAGCTTGTAAGAAAGATGATGGCATAAGCAGTGATGATGACCCTCCTTTAAGCTTTAACGGAGAGATTGAATGGGCAAAAACTTTTGGCGGTTCCCGTGAAGACGATGCCAACTCCATAGTTCAAACTCCCGATGGAGGCTATGCCATTGTGGGGTTTACTATGAGCAACGATGGCGACATTACCGATAAAACCACCACCGATGCCGATGTTTGGGTTTTTAAACTAAACAGCGAGGGCGAATTGCAATGGAGCAAAACCTATGGCGGTTCAGCCGATGATCGCGGCACAAAAATCATCAACACTACAGACGGTGGTTTTGCAGTGATTGGCTATACCCGCAGCAACGACGGCGATGTTTCATACAACAATGGTTTTTATGATTTTTGGTTGTTAAAATTGGATGCTTCCGGAAACCTGCTTTGGGAAAACACTTTTGGATTCTCAGGAAATGATCAGGGACAGTCGTTGCTTCAAACTGCAGATGACGGCTATTTTCTCACCGGTTTTATGGATTTTGACGGCAGGGCTGCTCAAAACCTAAATCTTCATAAATCAACCCGACACGGTGTGGGCGAATTTTGGGCGGTCAAAACAGACCAGAACGGCAATGAAGAATGGAGTCAATACTATGGTGGCACAGACAACGACCGTGCTTATGACGTGGTGCAAACACCCGATGGCGGCTTTATGATGGTGGGCAATAGCGAAAGTGACGATTTTGATATTACCAATCCGCTTGGAAGTTATGATTACTGGGTCGTAAAAATTGACAGTTCGGGCAATTTACTTTGGCAAAAAAATTATGGAGGTTCAGGCATTGAAATAGCATACTCCATTACACGCACCATAGATGGCAATTACCTGGTTTTGGGGGATACGCGCAGTACAGACCAACAAGTTACCAATCCGCGTGGCAATGCCGATGCCTGGCTGATAAAAATAAACGAAAACGGCGATTTACTCTGGCAAAAAAGTTATGGAGGCTCTCAATTTGACACCGGAAGAAGCATCACTGAAAAACCAGATGGCAACCTGATTGTTTTTGGTACTTCCAGAAGCAGCGACCAGGATGTGAGCAACAATTACGGCCAAAGTGATTTTTGGCTGGTCTTGGCAAATGCCAACGGAAATCTTATTTTTGAAAAAAATTATGGTGGCAGTGCTACCGATTTTGGCAACGATGCCATTTTAACCTCCACTGGGCAAATTGTTATGGCCGGCAGCTCAGAAAGCAGCGACTTTGACGTACCCAATAATCAAGGAGGAAAAGACGTATTAATTATAAAAACAAAAAAATTATGAAAAGACTTTTTTTATTGTTACTTGTTCTGCCGGTTTTAATAACCTGCTCACTTGATGACAGCCAACCTAATGTTGATACATCAATAACATTCGAGTTTACTCACCAATGGGGAGATCAAACCTTTACTTTTAATGATTTAGGGATTACAACCTTAATTAACGAAAATGATGATGAATTAATCATTGAACGACTCCGCTACTTGATTTCTAATATCAGACTTTACAATGAAAATGGTAATACCATGCTTTTACAAGGCTATAGTTTGGTAGAGCTCAACAATAATAGTTCTCTTTCATTTACAGTTAAAGATTATATACCAAAGGGAAATTACAGTAAAATTTCATTTACTTTCGGTTTCTCCCCACAAAATAATAAAAGCGGAGAATATCCAGATTTAAATAGTGCTGGATGGAATTGGCCTGAAGATCTTGGTGGAGGTTATCATTTTTTACAAATGGACGGAACATTCACAACACTTGGTGGTCAAGAACCTTTTAATTTCCACATGGGAACTGCAAGAAATAGTATAGGTGTATTTGAATCAAATCATGTAAATATTATATTAGATCAAGCTTTTACTATTGATGAGTTGAACACAATTAAAATAAGAATGGATATTTCTGAATGGTTTAAAAACCCAAATACCTGGGATTTGAACGAGTACAACACTGATTTAATGGGCAATTATGACGCTCAAAAAATGATGAATGAAAATGCCGGAAGTGTTTTCAGTCTGGGTCCGGTAACCTCGCCATAATGATTAAAAAAGCAACATATTTAATGGGTCTTGCTATCACACTAGCAGCTTGTTCATCAAGCGATGAGAGCCAAGGCTATGTTGCTACGCCAATGCCTCTGGAAATTCCGGAAGTTTTTGCGCTCTATCTTCAAGCACCGGTTATTCCGGCAGACAACCCACAAACAGTTGAAGGAGTGGCACTGGGCAGAAAACTCTTTTTTGACCCCATACTTTCCGGCAACGGCACTCAAGCCTGTGCCGATTGCCACCGGCCTCAAAATGCCTTTTCAGACCCTCGTCAATTTAGTTTAGGCATTGACGGTATTCCCGGAATTAGAAACTCTATGCCGCTACAAAACTTGGCGTGGAATTTCCCAAATAAATTCAACTGGGATGGCAGTGCGTCTTCTCTGGAAGAACAAATTTTTGAACCGGTAACCAACCCCGTCGAGATGAACAACACCTGGCCCAATGCCGTGGCCAGTTTGCAAAATCACATTGAATATCCGGAGCTTTTCAGCGAGGCGTTTGGCTCTTCAACTATCGATTCGGTTTTGGTTACTAAAGCCCTTGCGCAGTTTGTGAGAACACTCATATCAGCCAATTCACGGTTTGACAGACACGTGTTGGGCGAAAATGTTTTAACCTCTCAAGAACTCAACGGTTTTAATGTGTTTATGGCAGAAGACAAAGGCGATTGTTTTCACTGTCATGGAAATTTTTTCAATCCGCTGTGGACTGACAACACTTTTCACAACAACGGGCTGGACAAAGTTTTCGCAGACATTGGTTTAGGCGGTGTGACCGGTGACCCCAGAGATATTGGAAGGTTTAGAGCACCTTCCTTACGCAACCTGCTTTATACCTCACCTTATATGCACGACGGACGTTTTGAAACCTTGGAAGAAGTGATTAACCACTACAGTGAAGGACTGGTGTTTTCTGAAACCATCGACCCCTTGATGAAAGCCGTGGCTCAGGGAGGTGTACAACTTTCTGAAGAAGACAAAGCCGATTTACTGGCCTTTTTGCTTTCGCTTTCAGACCCCGGGTTTATCGATAATCCTGATTTTCAAAATCCCAATTAATAATTCTGTTCTCTTTTTTCAATCACAAAAAGCTATTCTTCCATCTATTTTTATAATTAATCTAACACTGTTTGCCATTGGAAATATTGTATATTTGTAGCATTATTTAGAACAAATCTACTTAAGATGATAAAAGTAAGTGATACTGCTAAAACAAAACTCGCCCAGTTAATGACTGAGGAGGGTTTTAATGTGAGCACAGACTTTGTGAGAGTGGGCGTAAAAAGCGGCGGTTGCTCCGGTTTGTCTTATGAGTTGAAATTTGACAACAACACACTGGAAGAAGATAAATTGTTTGAAGACAATGCTGTTAAAATTGTAGTGGACAAAAAGAGTTTTTTATACTTGGTGGGTACCACACTTGAATACAGCGGCGGGTTAAACGGAAAAGGATTTGTTTTTAACAATCCCAATGCAAATAGAACCTGTGGATGCGGGGAGAGTTTTTCGTTGTAAACGAAATCTAAAAAATCTAAAAAAATTAAACATTTATGGCAAAATATAGTTCTTTTGAAGAAATGGAAGTTTACCAAAAAGCTTTGTCTTTTGCTGTTAAGGTGTACAAGCTCACAATGACAAATGAGCAGATTAAGCAAGATTTTGGACTGAGAGACCAGTTGAGAAAAGCTGCATTGTCAATTTCTAACAATATTGCAGAAGGTTTTGAAAGAGAAACTAAAAAAGAACTTATACGTTTTCTTTATATTTCAAAAGGCTCTTCCGGCGAATCTAGGAATATGTTTAATTTCTTACGTGCCATAGAATTTATAAATGAAGAAAACTTTTTTGAATACCGTGAAGAAGTTTTGGAAATATCTAAACAACTGGCAAACTATATTAAGTATTTAAAAAAATTAGAGAAACAAAATAAAAAATCATAAACTCTGTCAAAAGGCAGTTATTGCCTTTTGCTTTTTTTGATTTTTAAATCTTTTAGATTAACATTATGTCAAAATACACCGAAGACGACTTACAGAAAGAACTGGAAACCAAAGAGTATAAATACGGTTTCTACACAGACATTGAGTCTGATACTTTTCCTGTGGGTTTAAATGAAGAAGTTGTAATTGCTATTTCCAAAAAGAAAGAAGAACCCGAGTGGATGACCCAATGGCGTTTGGAAGCTTTTAGAATTTGGAAAGAAATGATTGAGCCGGAATGGGCCAATGTGCATTATGAAAAACCTGATTTTCAGGCGATTTCTTACTATTCTGCTCCGGCAAAAAAACCAAAATATGAAAGTCTGGACGAAGTAGATCCTGAACTTTTGGAAACATTTAAAAAGCTGGGCATTTCGCTTGACGAACAAAAAAAACTGGCCGGAGTGGCGGTAGATATTGTGATGGATTCGGTTTCAGTGGCAACTACTTTCAAGAAAACACTGGGAGAAAAGGGAATTATTTTCTGTTCTATTTCAGAAGCAATCAAAGAACATCCTGAGCTAGTCAAAAAATATTTAGGTACTGTAGTGCCGCAACGCGACAACTTTTATGCGGCATTGAATTCGGCGGTGTTTAGTGACGGGTCATTTTGCTACATCCCAAAAGGGGTGAGATGCCCAATGGAACTTTCTACTTATTTCAGAATCAACCAGGCAGGAACCGGTCAGTTTGAACGCACTCTTGTGATTGCTGACGAGGGCAGTTATGTAAGCTATCTGGAAGGCTGTACAGCGCCCTCCCGCGATGAAAACCAACTGCACGCCGCAGTGGTAGAGCTGATTGCTTTAGACAACGCCGAAATAAAATATTCAACCGTTCAAAACTGGTATCCCGGAAATAAAGAAGGAAAAGGCGGGGTTTATAATTTTGTTACCAAACGCGGACTGTGTGAAAAAAACGCCAAAATCTCCTGGACTCAGGTAGAAACCGGTAGTGCCGTAACCTGGAAATACCCTAGCTGTGTATTGAAAGGGGACAACTCCATAGGCGAATTTTATTCCATTGCCGTAACCAATAATTTTCAGCAGGCAGACACCGGGACCAAAATGATTCACTTGGGTAAAAACACCCGAAGCACCATTATTTCTAAAGGAATTTCTGCCGGACAGTCTCAAAACTCATACAGAGGTTTGGTTCAAATAGGTTCCAGAGCAGAAAATGCCCGTAATTTTTCACAATGTGATTCGCTCCTGATGGGAAATAAATGTGGCGCACACACTTTTCCATACATTGAAGCTAAAAATAAAACCGCTAAGATTGAACACGAGGCCACCACTTCAAAAATTGGAGAAGACCAGATATTTTATTGCAATCAGCGAGGGATAGATACTGAAAAAGCCATTGCATTAATCGTCAACGGTTTTAGCAAAGAAGTATTAAACAAACTACCCATGGAATTTGCCATTGAAGCGCAAAAACTGTTGGAAATTAGCCTGGAAGGCTCAGTAGGATAACAAATTACCAACTAAAATAAATAACCAAAATGAAAAAAGTAATTCTTTTATTAAGTGCTATTTTTATGCTTACAGTAAGTTGTAAAAACAACCAAGCAGAAGATGAAAGCTTAGAACTTCAGGAAATCAGAGCAGAGTTCATTTATCTTGATGACGCTGCCGTTTTGAAAGGGCCAAACTTTATCTATGGTGTAAAAATTGACGAAATGGCCAAAGAACTTGCCAGCCGCGTAGAACCGGTTAAAGTAGAAGAGTTTGATATGGTGCCTGTAGTCGTTATGGGAATTGTGGAAACAAAACCTGAAAATGAAGACGGCTGGGATCAAATAGTCACTATTAAAGAAATTGTTAGAGTAAGCAAAATTGCCTCTAAACCCGATGTTAAAATAGAATAAATCATGTTACAAATTAAAAATTTACACGCAGGTGTAGAAGAAACAGAAATACTAAAAGGTATCAATCTGGAAGTTAAAGCCGGTGAAGTGCACGCCATTATGGGTCCCAACGGCTCCGGAAAAAGCACCTTGGCTTCTGTAATTGCCGGCAAGGAAGAGTTTGAAGTTACCGAAGGAAACATCCTTTTTGAAAGTGAAGACATTGCTGAACTGGCTCCCGAAGAAAGAGCACACAAAGGCGTTTTTCTTTCGTTTCAATATCCTGTGGAAATACCCGGTGTTTCAGTTACCAATTTCATCAAAACCGCTATTAACGAAAGCAGAAAAGCACAAGGTCTTGAAGAAATGCCTGCCAATGAAATGCTGAAAAAAATCAGAGAGAAAGCAGAGCTTCTTGAAATGGACAGAAAGTTTCTTTCCCGCTCACTCAATGAAGGTTTTTCAGGTGGTGAAAAAAAGCGTAATGAAATTTTCCAGTTAGCTATGCTAGAACCCAAACTCGCCATTCTTGACGAAACAGATTCCGGTTTGGATATCGATGCACTTAGAGTAGTGGCAAACGGGGTCAACAAGTTGAAAAGTAACGACAATGCCATTGTAGTTATCACCCATTACCAAAGACTTTTAGACCACATTGTACCCGATTTTGTACACGTTTTAATGGATGGAAAAATCGTAAAAACCGGTTCTAAAGAATTGGCTTATGAACTTGAAGAACGTGGCTACGACTGGATAAAAGAAGAAGCAAAGGCAGTTTAAATGTTTATTGTTTATGGTTCATTGTTGAACCTTGAACTTTAAACCTAAAACATTGAACCTAAAAATATGAGTTTAAAAGATAAATTAATTTCCTCCTTCTTTGCATTTGAAGACCATATCGATGCAGATTCGCACATACACGACATCCGCAATTCAGCGATCAAAAACTTTGAAGAAGCAGGATTTCCCTCCAAAAAGGAAGAAGCCTGGAAATACACCTCTTTAAATTCGGTGTTGAAAGAAGACTACTGCATTTTCCCAAAAAAGGAAAACACAGTTGAATTTAAAGAAGTTAAAAAATATTTCCTGCACGAAATCGACACCTATAAGGTAGTTTTTATCGATGGGGTGTACAACTCTTTCCTTTCTGAAACCACACACGACAAGGTGGATGTTTGCCTGATGTCTTCCGCGTTAAGCAAGCCAAAATACAAAGCCGTTATTGAAAACTATTTCAATAAAGCAGCAAAAAGCGATTCTATGACCTCGCTGAATACCGCTTTCGCGAAAGAAGGTGCTTATGTTTTTATTCCCAAACACCGCGAAGTTGAAAAACCCATCGAAATCATCAACTTTGCAACGGGCAACGAAGCTGCCTTACTGCTGCAACCACGTAACTTAATTGTCGCCGAAGAAAATGCACACGTGCAGATTATAGAACGTCACCAAAGCCTTACCGGAAATGCCGTTTTGACCAATGTGGTTACTGAAATTTTTGCAGAAAAAAACAGCTCGGTTGATTATTACAAAGTACAAAACGACAATCATTCAGCAACCCTGATTGACAATACTTTTATTTCTCAAAAACAAGGCAGCAACGTAAGTGTACACACGTTTTCGTTTGGCGGAAAACTGATTAGAAACAACCTCAATTTTTTCCAAAAAGGTGAGCGCATCAATTCTACTTTAAAGGGAATTACCATAATTGAAGACAAACAACATGTAGACCACAGCACTTTGGTCAATCATATTGAGCCCAACTGTGAAAGCCATCAAGATTACAAAGGTATTTTTGCCGGAAACTCCACCGGAGTTTTTAACGGAAGGATTATTGTTGAAAAAGAAGCTCAAAAAACCGATGCTTTTCAGCAAAACAACAATATTTTGATAGACGACAAAGCCACTATCAATTCAAAACCACAGCTGGAAATTTTTGCAGACGATGTAAAATGCTCACACGGTTGTACCATTGGTCAGTTGGATGAAGAAGCAATGTTTTACCTTCAATCCCGCGGAATTGCCAAAAAAGAAGCACAAGCCCTGTTGATGTTTGCATTTGCCAGCAATGTACTGGAAAGTGTTAAAATTCCCGAGCTAAAAGCACGCATCACCAAACTGATTGCCAACAAAATTGGTGTGAAATTAGGGTTTAATCTATAAACCCAATAGTCAAAATTTGAAAATGAAGACGGAAAGCAACATAGCAGCTTTTAATGTGGATGAAATAAGACAAGATTTCCCCATACTTTCGCGCAAGGTAAACGGGCAGCCTTTGGTATATTTTGACAATGCCGCAACCTCTCAAACACCCAAACAAGTAGTGGAGAGCATTGTAGATTATTACTATCGCTACAATGCAAATATTCACAGAGGGGTACACACACTATCACAAGAAGCCACCGATGCTTTTGAGCAATCACGGGAAAAAATAAGAGCTCATTTTAATATTAAAAATTCCGGTGAAGTCATTCTCACTTCGGGCACAACCCACGCCATAAATATCGTGGCATCGGGATTTAGAAAACTTTTGAAATCGGGCGATGAACTTATTGTATCTGCCTTGGAGCATCATTCAAACATAGTTCCTTGGCAAATGCTGTGTGAAGAAACCGGTGCTGTTTTAAAAGTGATTCCCATGACAGCTGAGGGCGAACTCGATTATGATGCTTATCTCCATTTGCTTTCAAATAAAACCAAGTTGGTTTTTCTCAATCACATTTCAAACGCTTTGGGAACCATCAACCCCATTAAAAAAATTATTGAAACCGCCCATCAATCAGGCGCAGCGGTTTTAATAGACGGCGCTCAGGCTTGCGCCCATTTAAAACCCGATTTGCAGGCACTTGATGTTGATTTTTATACCTGTTCTGCACACAAAATGTGCGGCCCCACCGGTGTGGGTATCCTGTACGGAAAAGAAACGTGGCTCAATAAACTTCCACCCTACCAAGGTGGGGGCGAAATGATCAAAGAAGTGACTTTTGAAAAAACCACCTATGCCGATTTACCCCACAAGTTTGAAGCCGGAACGCCCAATATTGAAGGGGTTATCGCCTTTGGTGCAGCCATAGATTATTTGAATATGTTAGGTTTTGAAAACATTCAAAACTATGAAAACCAACTGTTGGAATATGCCACAAAAAAACTACTTGAAATCGACGGGTTGAAAATTTATGGCACCTCAGCTGAAAAGACCTCGGTTGTTTCATTTAATATTGAGGGCATTCACCCTTATGACATTGGCACAATACTTGACCAAATGGGGATAGCCGTTAGAACAGGTCATCACTGTGCACAACCCATAATGGATTTTTATAACATTCCGGGAACGGTGAGAGCCTCGTTTGCATTTTACAATACTTTTCACGAAATTGATATACTAATAAAAGCAGTTTTAAAGGCAAAACAAATGTTAACCTAAAACCTAAAATTATGAAACCAGTTTATTACAGTCTTGCAATATTATTTTTAATTTTCACTACTTCTTGTGATGAGACACAAAGAGTGATAAACACCGCCGGTAACGTGCAACTAAACGGAAATTATACCATCAATGAAGTTAAAGGGAAATCATACACTCCAAAAGGTTTGGTGATGGCTTTTGACGCACTTAACAAAGGTATCAGCGTCACTACAGAATGTAACAATATGTTTGGCACTTACACTTTGGATTTATATGTGATTAATTTCAGTGAAATGGCAAGCACAAAAATGTATTGTGAAGGAAAAATGGATGCCGAACAAGAAATAGGTTCGGCACTTTCAGAAACCGGTTCATATACACTGGATGCCGGTGTGTTGAAACTTTTTTCTAAAAATGACCGAAGCCTTTTGCTTACTGCCACCAAAGTGAGAGAAACCAATGAAAATTAAAGAGATACAGGACGAAATAATTGAAGAATTTGCCTTTTTTGATGACTGGACCCAGCGTTATGAACATATGATAGCTTTGGGGAAATCACTGCCACTCATTGATGAAGCCAATAAAAAAGACGACTACCTCATCAAAGGCTGTCAATCAAAAGTGTGGGTATTTCCGGAGTTTATTAACGGCAAAGTGGTTTTTACAGCAGATAGTGATGCCATTATTACCAAAGGCATCGTGGCTTTGTTACTTCGGGTATTTTCAAACCAAACACCCGAAGAAATTCTAAAAGCAGACACCGGTTTTATAGATCAAATAGGACTGAAAGAACATTTATCCCCCACCCGCGCAAACGGGTTGGTATCGATGATAAAACAACTTAAAATGTATGCTTTGGCATATCAGTCACAACTTAATTAAAGAATATTATGGGAACTGAAAACTCAATAAATACGGAAGATCTTGGAGAAAAAATCGTAAGAGTTCTCAAAACTGTTTACGACCCCGAAATTCCCGTAGATATTTATGAACTGGGGTTAATATATGATGTTTTCGTTAATGAAGACAACGATGTTAAAATAGTAATGACACTTACCACCCCAAACTGCCCGGTTGCAGAAAGCTTACCGCAGGAGGTGAAAGACAAAGTGGCATCTTTGGAAATGGTCAACGATGTAGAGTTGGAACTCACTTTTGACCCGCCATGGTCACAGGAGCTAATGAGCGAAGAAGCCAAGTTGGAACTCGGGATGTTATAATAATTTAATGAGCGAAATTGTAAACAAAGTAGCCAACAGCAAGTTGGTAGTTTTTGATCTGGAAGACCTCTATCCCGAAGGAAACCGCATTGTTTTTGACATCAAAGACTGGTTGTTTATGGAGCTTGTTTTAAAAGAAAAAGATTTCAGAGAAAAAGCCAAAACCCACGACTGGACACAATACAAAGACGCTTATGTTGCACTGCATTGCAGCTCAGAGGCTATTGTTCCGGGTTGGGCTTATTTGCTGTTAACAAGTTATTTAGCCCCGCATACCAAAAAAGTTGTCACAGGAACATTGATAGATTTAGAAAATACGCTTTACGCGGAAATCATTCAAAAAACCGATTTTTCTAAATACAAAGACCTTCCCATAATCATAAAAGGCTGCTCAAACAAACCCGTTCCAGAAAACGCATATACCCTTCTCATTCAAAAACTTCAGCCGGTTGCCAAAAGTATTTTCTACGGCGAAGCCTGCTCAAGTGTTCCCATTTACAGAAAAAAATAGCTTTGTTCATAAAAATTAAAAAAGCTAATTTTGCTTAAAATCAAAGATCACAAACTATGAAAAAATTTAAGTTGGCATTGCTATTTATAGCATTTACGGGATTCATTTTTGCTCAGGAAGAAGAAGAACCAAAAGAAGGTTGGAGCGGCTCCGGAAACTTTGCACTGCTTTTTAACCAATCGGCTTTTAATGCTGAGTGGACAGGAGGTGGAACTTCAAACCTTTCAGGGAATATTGCCATTACTTACGATTTAAATTATAAAAAAGGAAAAGTGAGCTGGGACAACCGTTTTATTGGCGATTATGGTTTAACTAAAATAAAAGATGACGAATTTATTCGCAAAACCAATGACCGATTGGAAATCAACTCCATTTTTGGTTATCAGATAGATGAGTCTAATTGGTCCTACTCCATTTTTACAAATTTCAGAACCCAGTTTGACAAAGGCTATGAGTTTGGAGAGGATGCTGAGGGCAATGCCATACGCACTGAAATCACACGATTTATGTCGCCCGGATATTTACAAGTTGGTCCCGGTTTATTGTGGAAAAAAAGCGACAATCTAAAGGTAAATATTGCTCCTGCAACCTCCAGGTTTATTTTTGTAAACAAGCGATTTACTGATGTAGGTGAAGACCCCGACGCAATCGCTGCATTTAATGAAAACCCTTATTTTGGTGTAGAAGCCAATAAAACTATGCGTTTTGAGTTTGGTGCTTCAGTTTCAGCTTTTGCAAAATTTGAACTCTTTGAAAATGTAACCATGGAAAACCTGTTGAATTTATATTCAAACTATTTGGACGAGCCTAAAAACGTTGATATAGATTACACAATGAATCTAATAATGAAAGTGAATAGTTTCCTTTCTGCCAATTTGGTTTTTCAGGCCATTTATGACGACAACGCCGTAAAAGGTTTTCAAATAAGAGAGGTTTTGGGAGTAGGTATAAACTTTAAACTCTAAAATTAAAGTAAAAATTGAATCTAAAAGGGTGTGTTTTACACCCTTTTTTTATTAAAAATCAATTTTATTAATCAAAATACAATTTTAGTATCTTGCACCTTTAAAATCGCGTTTCTTGAAAAGAACCCTTGGAAGAATAGACAAAGCTGATTTTCCGTTGCTCGACCTTTATGAAATTGCCGTAAAGATTGATACCGGAGCATATACCTCGTCTATTCATTGCAAAAATGTAGTGGAAGAAAATGGGTTACTAAAATGCAATTTTCTCGATGAAGAACATCCCGATTATGACGGTAGAGAAATCGTTTTTAAAGAATTTGAAACCGCTCAGGTAAAAAGCAGCAACGGCATTGTGCAAACCCGTTATAAAATAAAAACCAAAATGGTTTTGTTTGGTGAAGAATTTGAAATATTCCTCACCCTTTCAGACAGAGAAGAAATGAAGTTTCCCGTGTTGTTGGGAAGAACTTTTTTAAGTAAAAAATTTATAGTTGATACCAGTTTAACCAATCTTTCGTTTAAACGAAAACAAAAAAAATGAACATAGTTGTCCTTTCATCAAACCCCAATCTTTACTCCACAAAGAGACTGGTAGAAGCTGCAAAGCAAAGAAAACACAACGTTGAAGTGATTGATCACGCCAAATGTGAATTGGTGATTGAAAAGAAAAAACCTTGTATTTATTTCAAAGGCAATCTGGTTGAAAACACAGATGCCGTTATTCCCAGAATTGGTGCATCAGTTACCTTTTATGGAACGGCCGTAGTTAGACAATTTGAAATGATGCGCGTTTTCACTACCACAGAGTCACAAGCATTAATGCGGTCAAGAGATAAACTGAGAAGTTTACAAGTGCTGTCCAGAGCCGGGTTGGGCTTGCCAAAAACCGTTTTTACCAACTACTCCAGAAACACTTCTGATGTTATTAAGCACGTGGGTGGAGCACCCCTAATCATCAAACTTTTGGAAGGCACCCAAGGTTTGGGCGTGGTTTTAGCCGAAACCAACAATGCCGCCGAGTCTGTTTTGGAAGCATTCAACGGTTTACAGGCGCGAGTAATCGTTCAGGAGTTTATCAAAGAAGCAGGTGGAGCAGACATTAGAGCATTTGTTGTTGACGGCCAGGTGGTGGGCGCCATGAAGCGACAAGGAAAAGAAGGCGAATTCCGTTCAAACCTGCATCGAGGAGGCTCAGCTACCGTTATTGAACTTTCTGACGAAGAAGAAAATGCAGCGATTAAAGCTGCCCGGGTTATGGGTCTAGCCGTTGCAGGTGTGGATATGCTGCAATCATCCCGCGGACCATTGATTCTTGAAGTTAATTCTTCACCGGGATTGGAAGGTATTGAGGCTGCCACCGGAAAAGACATTGCAAAAAGTATTATCAGGTATATCGAAAGAAGCTTATAAACAAAAAGTATTGAAAATATTAGGTGAAAATATAGCATTGGGCGAAAGCAAAACAATACAGTTTAACATTGCCAAACTTTATACCGCCACCAATATTGAAATTCCCATCATCATTGAACGTGCGCCCAAACCGGGTCCTACCGTTTTGATTACTGCCGGAATACATGGCGACGAAATCAACGGTGTGGAAATTGTGCGCCAGCTTATATCCAAAAAAATAAACAAACCAAAAAAAGGGAGTATCATCTGTATTCCTATATTGAATGTATTTGGATTTTTATCTATGAGTCGCCAATTTCCCGATGGGCATGACTTAAACCGTGTTTTTCCCGGAACCAAAAAAGGGTCGTTGGCCAGCCGTGTGGCTTATCATTTTACCACAGAAATACTTCCACACGCAGACTATTGCTTGGACTTTCACACCGGTGGTGCCAGCCGATTCAACGCTGCACAAATCAGGGTATCGCCCAACGATTATGTTGCTATGAAATATGCAAAGATTTTTAATGCTCCCTTTATAGTGGTTTCAAAAATTCTGGAAAAATCTTACCGGCAGACTTGCCTGAAAATGGGTATACCCTCCCTGCTTTTTGAAGGCGGAAAATCCATGAGCAGCGACCGAGATATTATAGATTATGGAGTTCAGGGAGTGATGCGTTTTCTACATCACCATGAAATGCTTGGCACTAAATTCAAAGCCCCCGAACCCAACGGCTTACCGGTGGTTATTGAAAAAAGCTCTTGGATAAGAGCACATAAAAGCGGGCTTTTGCACAATAAAATTCCTATTAATAAACTGGTTAAAAAAGGAGAAATATTAGCTTCTATAACTGACCCTTACGGCGAAATGAAAGTGAAAGTAAAAGCTCCCAATGACGGCTACATCATCAATGTAAATCAGTCGCCCATCGTCCATCAGGGCGATGCTATTTTTCATATTTCTACAGCCATTTCCTAATAAGAAAATCATGCACAAAAGCGAACTCAGACAAAAATATCTTGCCGAAAGAACCTATTTTTCAAAAGATGAAATAGACAAACTGAGCCTTGAGATTGCCAATAAATGCCTGGAACTTCCCATCTGGCATTACTCAAACTACCACATTTTTTTAAGCATGGCTGAAAAAGGAGAAATTAACACCGATTTTCTGCTGCACATTTTGCAAGGAAAAGACAAGAACATAGCCGTACCTAAAACAAATCTTACAGCAGGAACGCTCCTCCATTTTTTATTGACAGACAATACAGTGATCAAAGCCAATAAATGGGGTATCCCCGAGCCGGAAGATGGAATTCCTTTTCCGGAAGAAAAAATAGAGGTGGTTTTTGTTCCGCTTTTGGCTTTTGACAAAAAGGGAAACCGGGTGGGTTATGGCAAAGGTTTTTATGACCGGTTTTTGAGTAATTGCCGCCCTGAAACCTTGAAAATAGGACTGTCATTGTTTGAAGCTGAAGAAGAAATTATACCCGTTCACGCTACTGATATTCCGTTAAATTTTTGTGTGACACCAAAAAAGATTTACGCTTTTTAAAAATTTTCTATATTTATTAATTCTAATCATTGTTGTCCAGCAGAAAGAATCAAAATCAATTGAAAACAAAACAGGTCGTCCCTACGGGACTTTTTATTGTATCAAGGGATTGTTCTTTCTACAACAAACATATAGCCCCGCTGGGGCTTAATAGAATCAAATTAATAAAAGGTTAATTTTTATTTTAATTAGATGTGATTAAATTTAAAAGTCCCGTAGGGACGTACTGTTTATAGAAAAGGAAGCCCTACTAATCCAATGAGTCCCTTAGGGACGACCTGTGTTGCACTTAATTTTTAAACCCATTTATCGAGCACTAATAAAATCAAATTAACAATCAATAAATTATGGAAAATCAACCCACTACCCCTCCTGAAAACTACCTAGTATGGGCGATTTTGACAACCATTTTATGTTGTCTGCCATTAGGCATTGTTGCCATTGTAAAATCATCAAAAGTTAATACTTATTGGGCTCAGGGAAATTTTGTAAGAGCACAAAAGGAATCAGATTCAGCTAAATTGTTTGTTATTTTAGCAGCAACTATTGGGTTTTTAGTTCAAATACTAATTTTAGTGCCATTTTTAATTTTTGTTCTAGGTGATATTATTGCAAACTACTAAAAAAATTCTCAAAGCCCTGCTCCCCATACTTATTTTGGGGGCATTGATTTTAGTTTATCACAATTACAACCCCACGCTAGCATCTTTTTACCTCCCTTGCCCGTTGTATTACACCACAGATATTTATTGCACCGGTTGCGGGTCGCAACGGGCTCTTCATCATCTGTTACATTTTGAAATAGGGAAAGCATTCAGTTATAACTCGTTTTTGGTACTTTCATTTCCATTATTGATTTATGCGGTGGGAGTGCAGTATATCAATTTTGTATGGAACACAAAATTTCGCATAAAGCTGTTTTACAGCAATGCGTTTATCTTTATTTATTTTGGCCTGGCCGTTTTGTATATGATATTAAGAAATTTGGATATACCGCCGTTTAATTATCTTGCTCCGGGCTAGTTGTTTCAACCTCCTTTTTGTCCTCTTTCGGAAAAGCTTTTTTGTTAAAAACAATCAATAGACCCACTCCGGTGCTGATAGCCACATCGGCAAAATTAAATACCGGGTCAAAAAAAGTGAAGTAGTCGCCGCCCCAAAAAGGCAGCCATTCGGGCAAATAACCCTGATAGAGCGGGAAGTAAAGCATATCTACCACTTTGCCGTGAAACAAGGTGCCATAGCCGCCCCCTTCCGGGAAAAGGGTCGCCACATTTCTAAAACTGTCGTCAAAAATAATTCCGTAAAAAACCGAATCGATGATATTGCCCATGGCACCGGCAAATATGAAAGAGATACCCACAATGAGCACCCGCGACATTTTTTTTCTCACAGAATCCCACAACCAGTAGCCAATAAAAACAATGGCAACTAATCTAAAAAGTGTCAATATAAGTTTGCCATACTGCCCGGGAATTTGAGCACCCCAAGCCATACCTTCATTTTCAATAAATAATATTCTGAACCATTCAAAAACCTTGATTTCATCGCCCAGCATAAAGTTGGTTTTGATGTAAATTTTCGAAACCTGATCAATCAGAAGTATGATGAAAATTATAAGTCCGGCTTGTTTTAGGGTCATTTTGGAGAGATTATGTCTGTAATTAAGCTTTTGACTTTAAAGTTTAACCACAAAGGTCACAAACTGCCTGCCGGCAGGCAGGGTAGAAACAAAGGTCACAGTGTATCAAAATACTCTTAGTGTTCCTTGTGTAAGTCTTTGTGTTCTTTGTGGTTATAGTCAATTTCTTCTATTTACATCTGCATGTTCTTTGCCTCAATACTCAAGGTAGCATGCGGAACGAGTTTAAGGCGCTCTTTACTGATGAGTTTTTGAGTCACACGGCAGATGCCATAGGTTTTATTTTCAATGCGAATCAACGCATTTTTCAAGTCTCTGATAAACTTTTCCTGACGAATGGCCAACTGCGAATTGGCTTCTTTAGACATTACGCTGCTTCCCTCTTCAAAAGCTTTGAAGGTGGGTGATGTATCATCTGTGCCATTGTCGCCATCATTCATATAGGCGCTTTTTATCAACTCTAATTGTTCTTGTGCTTTTTCAATTTTTTCTACGATAATCGCTCTGAATTCTTCCAATTCAGCATCGCTGTATCTGGTTTTAATTTCTTCACTCATTTGCTATACTTTTTTTATTACCATTTGGGTTTCAACATCATCAAATTTTATTTCCAAGCCGGTGTCTACCTGTTCTTTTAACTGAAGCGTGTTGGCTAACGTTTCCGTTTTTATATAGTCGGCATTATGCCGAAGTGCATTGTCTAAAATTTCACTTTGCTGAAGTGTGATTTCAATGCGGTCTGTCACTTCAAATCCGGAATCTTTTCTTAAGTTTTGAATGCGGTTAACCAACTCTCTGGCGATGCCTTCATAACGCAACTCATCTGTAATTGTTATGTCGAGCGCAACGGTTAAATTTCCACTGCTTGCCACCAGCCAGCCTTCAATATCCTGAGAACTGATTTCTACATCTTGGCTCTGCAAAATAATACTTTTTCCTGTAATATTTAATGATATTTCTCCTGTTTGCTCAATTATTTTTATTTGATTTTGATCTAATTGAGTAATGGCACTGGAAACCGCTTTCATGTCTTTGCCAAAGCGCGGTCCCAACACTTTAAAATTGGGTTTAATTTGTTTGACCAATATACCGGAATCTTCATCAATCAGGTCAATTTCCTTCACATTTACTTCCGACTTAATCAAGTCGGCTACGGCTAAAATTTCCTGCTTTTGACTTTCGCTCAACACCGGAATCATTATTTTCTGAAGCGGTTGACGCACTTTTATTTTTTCTTTTTGACGCAAAGACAATACCAATGATGAAATGGTTTGGGCATTTTGCATTTTGCTTTCCAACCCTTTATCAACAAAAGACGCATCAAAAGTGGGAAAATCTGCCAGATGTACTGATTCTTCGCCTTTTTTCGCCGTAGCGAAAGTCAAATCTTTATACAAACGCTCCATAAAAAATGGGGCTACCGGGGCACTCAATTGTGCCACATTCACCAAACAAGTATAAAGCGTTTGATATGCCGAAAGTTTGTCTTTGCCATAATCGCCTTTCCAGTATCTGCGACGGCTTAAACGAACAAACCAGTTGCTCAAATTTTCCTGAACAAAATGGGATATGGCACGAGTGGCCTTGGTGGGCTCATAGTCGTTGTAATATTCATCCACTTTCTGAATGAGTGTATGCAATTCAGAAAGTATCCAGCGGTCAATCTCCGGTCTTTCATTTAACGGAACATCTGCCTCAGAATAATCAAAATTATCCAGATTGGCGTACAAGCTGAAAAAACTGTAGGTGTTATAAAGCGTCCCGAAAAACTTGCGTCGCACTTCTGCCACACCTTCAATATCAAACTTGAGGTTGTCCCAGGGGTTGGCGTTGCTAATCATATACCAGCGCGTGGCATCGGGACCATAAGTGGCAATGGTTTCAAAAGGATCAACGGCATTGCCCAAACGCTTGGACATTTTTTGTCCGTTTTTGTCCAACACCAATCCGTTTGAGACCACATTTTTATAGGCCACATCGTCAAAAATCATCGTGGCAATGGCGTGAAGGGTATAAAACCAACCTCTTGTTTGATCAACACCTTCAGCTATGAAATCGGCAGTTCGCCAGATGTTTTCTACTTTTTCTTTATTTTCAAATGGATAGTGCCATTGTGCATACGGCATACTGCCTGAATCAAACCAAACATCAATTAGGTCGCTTTCGCGCTTCATTGGTTTTCCGCTTTCGGAAACCAGAATAACCTCATCTACATAGTTTTTATGCAGGTCGATGTTTTCGTAGTTTTCTTCAGACATGTCACCGGGCATAAACTTGGGGAAAATGTCTTTTTCAATCACACCGTCGGCGATGGCTTTTTGCATTTCAGCTTTTAGCTCTTCAGCAGAACCAATGACTTTTTCTTCTTTACCGTCGTCTGTTCTCCAAATTGGCAACGGGATGCCCCAATAACGTGAGCGAGAGAGGTTCCAATCATTGGCATTGGCCAGCCAGTTGCCAAAACGGCCTTCACCGGTGGCCTTGGGTTTCCAGTTGATGCTTTTGTTCAACTCAAACATACGGTCTTTAAAGTCGGTGACTTTAATAAACCAGGAGTCCAGCGGGTAGTATAAAATGGGTTTGTCTGTACGCCAGCAATTGGGATAGCTGTGTGTATATTTTTCAACTTTGAATGCTTTGTTTTCTTCCTTGAGTTTGATGGCGATTTCTACATCTACCGATTTTTCGGGAGCCTGCCCATCGTCATAATACTCGTTTTTTACATATTTTCCTGCCAGCTCACCCATTTCGGGACGGAATTTCCCTTGCAAATCCACCAACGGAACAAGGTTTCCGTTTTCGTCTTTTACAAGCATTGGAGGCACTTCGGGCACGGCCAGTTTGGCAACCATGGCATCATCTGCACCAAAGGTAGGCGCGGTATGTACAATTCCGGTACCGTCTTCAGTAGTCACAAAGTCACCTAAAATCACACGGAAAGCGTTTTCAGGATTGTTATGTGGTAAAGCATACGGCAACAATTGCTCATAACGGATGCCTTCCAAATCTTTGCCTTTGCATTCAGCAAGCACGAGATAAGGAATTGATTTTTTATTCTCTTTGAATTGAGATGCTAATTCTTCAAAATTTTCCGGAGTTTCAGCATTGTCAAATTTTTTGTCAAACTGCTTAGCAACTAAATTTTTTGCCAGCACAACTGCTATCGGCTCAAAAGTGTATTGATTGAATGTTTTCACCAATACATAATCAATCTTGGGCCCAACGGTCAATGCAGTATTACTTGGCAAAGTCCAGGGAGTGGTGGTCCAGGCAAGGAAATAAATGTCCTCCCCTAACCCCTCCAAAGGAGGGGAACTTAATTTAAATGCTTTTTCGATAGAGTTTGAGAGCTCCCTCCCCTTTGGGGAGGGTTGGGGTGGGGATGGGAGGACTTTAAACTGCGCCACCACCGTAGTATCGGTAACATCCTGATATGTCCCGGGTTGGTTCAACTCATGCGAACTTAATCCCGTTCCCGCTTTTGGCGAATAGGGCTGGATAGTGTAGCCTTTATAGAGTAAATTTTTATTATAAATTTCTTTTAACAGCCACCACACGGTTTCCATATACTTGGATTTGTAAGTGATGTATGGGTCGTCCATATCCACCCAATAGCCCATTTTTTCGGTGAGGTCGTTCCACACATCGGTGTAGCGCATCACGGCTTTTTTACAAGCGGCATTGTATTCTTCCACACTTATTTTCTTGCCGATGTCTTCTTTGGTGATTCCCAATTCTTTTTCAACACCCAGTTCGATGGGTAGGCCGTGGGTATCCCAACCGGCTTTGCGGTGTACCTGATAGCCTTTTTGGGTTTTGTAACGGCAAAAAATATCCTTGATAGCACGCGCCATCACGTGGTGAATACCCGGCAGACCATTGGCGGAAGGCGGCCCTTCAAAAAACACAAATGGCTCCTTGCCCTCACGGGTGGTGATGCTTTTTTGAAAAATGGCTTCCTGTTTCCAAAAATCCAATACATCATCGGCCACTTTGGCGAGGTCAAGTGCTTTATATTCAGGAAATTTTTTGCTCATTGGGTACTGCATTTTTATAAGGTTGCGAAAATAAGCAATTTAGAGCAAATAACCTTGTTTAAAATGAGTACTTCACCGCTGCAATAAAATTCCTTCCCGGAGCAGCAATTCCTGAGGAATAGGTGCGGTAACGCCGGTCTGTTATATTTTCAAGTGAAGCTGAAAGCTGTATGGTATCTGTCAATTGATATTGAGTTGCCAGATTGAGGGTGTACCAACCGGGCGAATATAAGTTTCCATTGCTGTCTGTAGGGTAAATTTCCGGTTTTACGGCTTCAGAAGGGGCTAAATTTTCAGCGCTAATCTGCCCGCTGTATCGTGCAAACGCATCTATTTTTAGACGGTTGTAATTCCAAACAAAGTGGGTGTTTCCAAACTGTGGCGGTGCATGGCGCAACGGAGCTTTGGTGCCGTTGTCAAGTTCTTCATACCCCTTGGCAATGGTATAATTTGAATTGAGACTCAGGCTTTCGCAAAAATTAATTTTTACGGCAGCTTCAAATCCATAGACCCGTGCATCGGCGGCGTTTTGTATGGCTTGCACATTGCTTAACTCACCTTGGTATTCAATTTCGGTAATGCCGTTTAGGTTAAAATCCCGACGCACCAGGGCATTGTCCAGCTTGGTGTAAAAACCGGCCATTTCTACTTTAACGATATTGTCAAAATTGAGCGCGATACCCACTTCACCGTTATAGGAATATTCAGCTTTTAAATCGGGGTTGGGTACGACCACACTGCCGGGTTCTGAGTCAAATATTTTCCCGATGTCGTCGATATTGGGTGCGCGGTAGGCCGTGGCAAAATTGGTTCGCAAACTGAGTAGATCACTTGCTTTGTATGTCAAACCAATACTTCCGGTAAGGTTGCCGGTGTTAATATTGGTGTCTTCAAAAGGGAAATCATAGAAAATGTTGTCAAAAGTGGCATCGATATTAAAATGACTGTATCTCAACCCAGATTGTAGGGATGTTTTGGGCGAAATGTTCCACAGCATATTTACATAAGCGGCATAGGATTGCCAGGTGGAGCCGTTAGGATAACGAGCAGCAGTTTCTTCTTCGGCATTGGTTAAAATGTCTGTTACCTTCCCGGAGGAATGCACTAAGTTATAGACATATTCCAACCCATAAAAAATATCGAGTTGGTTTATTTTTTTCGTAAAATCAAAATTGGCAGAAACGGCATCTACTTGGTCATTGGTATGAAAAAGATTGGAAGATCCAACACTTCGGTTATTTCTACTTTCTTCAAAGCGTTGGTAGGCAACGATCAGTTTTGAATCGTCATAAAACAGGCTTCGGCTTTTTCGCTCCAGCTGTAAATTACCTGAAAACCAAACTTGCGGTCCGTAATACCACTCGGCATCCCGCAAATCTCCATTGGGTCTCACACGGGTTAACCGGTCATAACGAGAATAATCTGAGGTTTCAGAATACAGTAGGTTTAGGGTGAAATCCCACACTTCGTTGGGCATAAACCGCACTTTTTGAGCCAGGCTTAACTGGTCATATCCTGTGGGTGTTTGCGCCAACGGTTTTGCATTGGGCACCTGCACATCTTCACCGTCAATTCTTTGTATATAAAAATTGCGCAGGTATTCATCGGGGCCGTGTTTTCCCATTCTTAAATCACCAAAATCACTGTAGGAGATACTGCTTAAAAAGGCCCATTCTTTAAAGCCGAAATTAAAATCGGCGTGCCCGGTTTTTTCTTCATTGGCAGTAGAATATCGCGCTATGGCATTGCCCGAAAATGACATACCTTCTTCAAAAGAAAACTTGGGTTTTAGCGTATAGAAATTCATCACTCCACCCACAGCATCACTGCCGTAAACCACAGAACCGGGACCTAAAATCACTTCGGTGTTTTCTACCACAAAGGGGTCGATAGATAGTATGTTTTGAATATTCCCCCCTCTGAAAATGGCGGTGTTCATTCGCACACCGTCCACAGTCATTAGCAAGCGATTGGTTGAGAAACCACGAATCATTGGACTACCGCCCCCCAATTGGCTTTTTTGAACAAACACGCTCCCGCTATTGCTCAATAGATTAGCTGTGGTTTGAGGCTGTGTAAACAGAGCGTCATTTGCAGAAATACTTACAACAGACTGTGCTACATTGCTACGGCTTTGATTGAATTTGGTAACTGAAAGTACAATTTCATCCAACTGTCCTGTGCCGGGTTTTAGAAAAACACGCAGGTTGTTTTTTTGAATTTGTGATTTAGTGAGTGATACTAACTCATAAGAGGTATGCTGAAAATAGACCGTTTCGTTGGGTGAAAAAATGTCCAATGAAATTTTACCGTCAAGGTCTGAAATGCCGTGTTTTGATTTGCTGATGTTGTAAAAGGCTACTCCGGGAACGGGTTCTTTAGTTTCAAAATCGAGAATCACAACCTGTTGTGCAAATAGGGAAAACCCTGATAAAATCAGTATAAAAGTCGCTATTTTAAGTTTCATGGTCAGTTGAAAATTTGGTTTAAAACCGAAAGCGATTTTGGGGTTTTAAATCCCTGAAGGTGCAGCTGAAAATAAAGTAACAGCATTTGTAAACACGCTTCCCGCTCTTTTTTTGTTGGTTTTAAACCATTCAATTCATCAAAATTTATGCCGAACAGCTTTTTAAACAGCGGGTTTTCGTTGTTTGTTTGAATACAATAGATGGTGGTTACATCGTTTTGAAAAACACCTTCTTCCAGATTAAAAACCGGTAGTTCCATTGATGAAGTATCGGGATAGAAGCCCAAAAAGTCTGAAAGTTTAAGTAGAAAGAGTAAATGAAAATTGGCAATACTTTCGTTTTCATCGAGCCAGGTAAAGGCTTGTTCTAAAAAATCAAACAGCTTTTCGTTTTTTTCTTCTTCAACGATGCACTGTCTTAGTATTTCAGACAAAAACAAAACCAATGAAGTTTTAACAACCTGACTGTGCAGTGTTTTGTACGCCCTGGAAACTTTCGCGTCAAGCAAATACTCAAGCGTTCCTTTGTTTTTGTGGTTGGCAGTAATTTCGAGCAGGGTTAATGGTTGAAAGTAGGCAGCTCTGAATTTTCCTTTTTTTGATTTTAAAATGCCTTTGAGAATGTAGCTTTTCAATCCTTCAGTTTTTGTAAAACATTTGACGATGAGGTCTGCTTCGCCAAATTTAACAGAAGAAATTACTATGGCGGGTGTTGTGATGAGCATTATCTTACAATCATTACTTTGGCAATGTTGGTTTCAGTGCCGTCATCGGAAGTTGCCATAATAAAATACACTCCGGAAGAAACCTTGTATCTGCCAAAGGCTCGTGTATCCCATTGAATGCTTCCACCTTCTGCCACACGCTCAAAGACCAAATTACCGTTTACGTCGGTAATTTTTACATTGGCTCTTGCTGTGAGCCCATCTATGGTTACATTGCCTGTAAAATGAGGCCTTACCGGGTTTGGGAAAGCTCTTAATGCTCTTAGGTTTTCCCGAGGGGCTGTTGTAGTGCCTTTATAAGCCACCAATCCATTTCCGGTGGCAAAATAGACCACACCACTATCCGGGTCGATGGCAATGTCCAAAACATTGTTTGAAGGAAGCGGGGAGTTGTCCTTATTAAAGCGCAAAAGAGTTTCCTGGCCATTGGCCGAAACATAAAAAACCCCGGAAGATGCCGTAGCAATCCACTTGTTGTTTGCGCCGTCCACTTCTATATCTGTTATTGATTGTTGAAATAAAAGCTCTTGCGGCACTCCGTCGTCGTCAAGAATAATAATGGGTTGTGCATCCACATTGGTGTTTTCCTGAAAAAACCCGCCGGTATTAAACAAAACACGCAAACCCCGCAGTGTGCCTATCCATACTTGATTTCTGTTATCAACCGCAACTGCTCTTACGTTTATATCCGGAAGGTTACCGTTGCCTAAGCCTTCTCCAATCTTTCTAAACTGATTTGTATTTGGATTATAACCTATTAACCCGTTGAAACTACTGGCCATAAAGACCGAACCCTCGCGAGTGATCCCTATTTTGTTAAGTCCGGTTTCCGAAGTGGGTTGAGGAATAACACTGGTTATATCAAACCCTTGAATTTGCCCTGATGTAGTCAGCTTATGCAATCCGTTTACTGCTCCTGATTGAACAAACCACAGGTTTCCGGAATTGTCAAACTCTGAGCCGAAAATTCTTAAGCTGTTATCTCCATAAGCTCCCTGAAGCGAACTGTTTGATTCATTGTAAAGCAACGACGGCTGTCTGTCAACCAGTTTTAATAATCCACTAAACATAGAGCTTGCATAGGCTTCCGTTTGGTTAAACGGGTTAATTTTCACGTGAGATAGTGCAACAGACTCAAAAACATCTTCATAAGGAATATTTACCCAATTGTTGTCCTGAAAATGACTTAACCCTCGTCGGTTGGGGTTGAGCGGATAAGGGTTAAAAAATAATGAAACGGCTCCATATACCACCCAAAGCTGACCGGTTGCAGCATCTATTGCAAAAGGCTTATTCATCAATGGCCCATCAGGAAGAATTTGATTGGCTTGATTTTGATTGAATGGCACTTCTAAAATTCCATGTTGTTCTGTTGCCAAATAAACGTTTCCATTATGAGCCAAAGAGTTGGAAAGCGTATAGGAAAAGTCTAATATATTAGTTGTTGTTGACACCTGACTCATCATTACGTCAAAAACCGTTGAACGGGTTCGTGATGTTACTGTGAGATACTCGTCTGTTGTATGAATGCTTTTGTTTGCTTGCGGAAATGTTGCAACTACCGTGGTATTTCCACCTGAAAGACGAAGAAGTCTTGAATTAAAGTCGATACCGTACAGCTGATTTCCAAATGACTGAATTCCTAGTATGCCAAAAGGATAAAAATCATTCCATTCCTGAAAATTGATAAGGTTAGGGTTGTTTGCGTCAGCACTTTTCACTTTATCATCCATGGCGGCATAAATTATTCCATCGTGAATCGTTGTTTGATTTATTTTTACCTGACTGCCAAAATCTCCTATAAAATAGGTGTCTCCAAACTCTAATCTGGTGAGGTCATAGATGGAAAGACCATAGTCTGTAGAAATATAAACATTTCCATTAAACTCAAAAAAATGGTTGATGGTTTTTTGATTGGGTGGAATAGTGGGTTTGTTTAATATATCTATTACCCTTAAAACCGAACTATCATCAAAAATGAGTTCAATTAGCCCGTTTTGATAACCCACCATAATAATATCATAGTTGGCACTGTAGTAAACTTTAGATATTAAATCGCCGGAAAGTCCTTGAATGGTGGTAATGGTCTTTATTTCGGAAGAAATTAAATCATAAGTGAAAATGGCGTTTTCTGAAGCTGCAATAATTTTATCATTTCCGGTTTCTACATCTATCACATTGGCATAGGAGAAATAACCAATCCACTGGTTTTCAAAATTTTGCGAAAAGCTTTTCGAAACAAAAAATGCAAGAATTATTATAAACAGCTGCTTCATAAAAATTGGTCTCATTTTCAGACTCATAAACACATTAAAAATGAAAATATTGCAATCGTTCAGAACAAAAAACCATCCGCAAATGCGGATGGTTTTTCAAAATTATATTAGAAATGGATATTAAACAACTCCTTGGGCTATCATTGCATCTGCAACTTTAACAAATCCTGCAATATTGGCTCCTTTTACATAGTCAATATATCCATCTTCTTGTTTGCCATATTTCACACAAGCATCGTGAATATCTCCCATAATCTTAAACAGCTTTTGGTCCACTTCTTCAGCGGTCCAGCCATAGCGCATCGAATTTTGGGACATTTCAAGACCCGAAGTTGCTACCCCTCCTGCATTGGATGCTTTTCCGGGTGAGAACAAAATTTTTGCTTTAAGGAATACTTCGATTGCTTCCGGTGTGCTTGGCATATTTGCTCCTTCTGCAACACAAATACAACCATTGTTTACCAATGTTTTGGCCTCTTCACCGTTGAGCTCGTTTTGAGTAGCACAAGGCAACGCTACATCACACTTTTCTCCCCATGGCCTTTTTGCTTCTACAAACTTTGCGTTTGGATATTTTTCAACATATTCGCTGATTCTACCACGTTTCACATTTTTCAGTTCCATAACAAAAGCTAGTTTTTCAGCATCGATCCCATCATTGTCAACAATGTATCCGCTTGAATCGGAAAGTGTAATTACTTTTGCTCCTAATTGAGTTGCTTTTTGAGTAGCAAATTGAGCCACATTTCCGGAACCGGAAACAGCCACCACTTTGCCTTCAAGGGTTTCACCTCTGGTTTTAAGCATGCTTTGAGCAAAATAAACATCGCCATACCCGGTAGCTTCAGGGCGCATTAATGACCCTCCAAAAGAAATACCCTTTCCGGTGAATACTCCAGTAAACTCGTCTCTCAGTCTTTTGTATTGACCAAACATATAGCCCACTTCACGTGCACCCACGCCAATATCACCGGCAGGAACGTCAGTGTCTGGACCTAAATATTTATGAAGCTCATTCATTAAGCTTTGGCAAAAACGCATAACCTCACCGTCCGATTTTCCTTTTGGGTCGAAATCTGAACCTCCTTTTCCTCCACCCATAGGCAAGGTAGTTAAAGCATTTTTAAAGGTTTGCTCAAAGCCCAAAAACTTTAATACACTCAGGTTTACTGAAGGGTGAAAACGCATACCACCTTTGTAAGGTCCAATGGCTGAGTTGAACTGAACACGATATGCTTTATTTATCATAATTTCACCATTATCAGCAGTCCATGGCACTCTGAAAATGATTACTCGTTCAGGCTCAACCATGCGCTCTAAAAGTTTGTAACCTTGATATTTTTTATTTTCTTCAATAAAGGGCATTACGGTTTCTGCAACCTCTTTAACGGCTTGCATAAATTCAGGTTCATTGGGGTTTGATTTTTCAACCTGAGCAACGAAGTTCTTGATGCTTTCTGTCATTTTGAATAATTTTACGTAAAGGTTTTCGTTAATGTGAGTGCAAATATATAGTAAAAGAAATAATTACATTTTGAGAAAAGTCATATTTCCTGATTTTTTAATTAACTTTCAGCTTAAATTTGTTTTTATATATTTGTCTTGTCTCAAATAATCATACACCTATGAAAACCAAACACTTCTACCTGGTTGTTGTTGCTGTTGTCTTTTTATGCCAGGATGCTTTACCTCAGTTTGGGTTTTCACACGAAGTAGGCGTTATTACCGGCCCTGTTGTTTTTTATTCAGATTACGGTCAGCGAAACAATATTGAAACCAATATGGGAAATGTTGGTTTTGGAATAGGTTTGATTCATTATTTGAATTTTGCTTATCGTGCCGATTGTAATTGTTATACACGGGACACCTATTTCAATGATCATTTTAAATTACGAAATGAAATATCCTATCACAAAACCCAACTACGGCACTATGGTAAATGGGTAGATCCTTCAAGAACTTCTCTTACTGCAGAACAGCTAAGGGGTATGAGAGGTTCCACCTCAGTTTTTGACATAGGCTCTCAATTAGAGTATTTCCCATTAAGTATCAGAGATTTTGTTGCCGGCAGGTATCTTATCGCCCCATTTGTAAGTCTGGGAGCGCATTGGGTAAATTTTAGTCCGGATGCCTATACGGTTTTTGAGCCTTTTGAAATTGGCCAACCTCTTTATCCTGAGAAATATGACGAATCATCAAGAAGAACCCAACCGGGCACAACTTGGTCTGTGGTTTGGAGTTTGGGGTTTAGATACAAATTGGGCCCTATGAGCGATCTGATGCTTGACGGCCGCTGGCAGTTTTACTTTTCTAACTGGGTAGACGGCCTCAATCCCGATGTTCCGGAAAATTTTGCCAACGACTGGATTTACTGGTTAAACGTTGGGTATATTCTGTATTTGGATTAAGCCAGTGCCTGATTTAAATCTTCAATTAAATCATCTGCATCTTCAATACCCACGCTTAAGCGAATTAGTGAATCAACAACGCCTGTTTTTTCTCTTTCCTCTTTTGGAATAGAGGCATGTGTCATACTTGCAGGATGACCTGCTAGCGATTCTACACCTCCCAAAGATTCAGCAAGCGTGAATATTTTAAGCTTTTCAACCACATCTACGGCATTTTCAAGCCTGTTTCCCTTTATGGTAAACGAAATCATTCCTCCAAAATCCTTCATTTGCTTTTTGGCAATTTCGTGATTAGGGTGTGTCGGGAAACCGGGCCAATATACATTTTCAACTTTAGGGTGGTTTGCCAGAAAATTTGCTACTACAGCTCCGTTTTCGCAGTGTCTTTGCATTCTGATATGCAGTGTTTTTATACCTCTCAAGACCAAAAAGCTGTCTTGCGGCCCACACACAGCACCGCTGGCATTCTGAATAAAATAGAGTTGCTCAGCCAGTGCATCGTCATTGACAATCAAAGCTCCCATTACTACATCGCTGTGGCCGCCCAGATATTTGGTGGCTGAATGCATCACAATATCTGCCCCCATGTCTAAGGGTTGTTGCAAATAAGGCGTTGCAAAAGTGTTGTCAACCGCCAGCAATAAATTATGTTTTTTGGCAATGGCTGAACACGCTTCAACATCAATGATGTTCATCATTGGGTTGGTGGGGGTTTCTACCCAAAGCAGCTTGGTATTTTGATTGATATAATCTTCAATTTTTGAAGCGTCCTGCATTCCGATAAAATGGAACTTAATACCAAACTTTTCAAACACTTTTCTAAAAAGACGGTAGCTTCCACCATACAAATCGTTGGTAGAAATTACCTCATCACCCGGATTTAAAAGTTTTATCACAGCATCAATGGCCGCAAGCCCGGAACCAAAAGCCAAGCCGTGTTTTCCGTTTTCAATACTTGCCAAGGCTCGCTCAAGCGCCGCTCTGGTGGGGTTACCGCTTCGCGAGTATTCAAATCCTTTATGCCCGCCGGGAGTGGTTTGAGAATAGGTACTGGTTTGATAAATGGGAGGCATCACCGAGCCGTAAGCCGGGTCAACATTGTGCTGGCCACCGTGAATGGTTTTGGTATTAAACTTCATGAAAAGCGTTTTAAATTTTAAAAATAATCACAAATGTAAGGGAATATTCGGTCAATTTTAAATCAAAATGTATATTTAGCGGCTGTTTAACAAATCGCATTTATGTACAGAATAATCCCCCTGCTGTTTGCCGGAATTTTGGCAGGCAGTTGCTCATTCAATAACCCTTTAAAATTTGAAGAAGCCTTCTATTCAAAAGAAAACTTTGAAACCTGCCAAACGGCTAAATGTCCTAATATACAGATTCAATACTTGATGGCATCAGGCACTAACCAAAAGTCTAAAAAAGTAAATGGACATATAGAGGAAGCTTTGAGTACTATTATTGCTTTTAATGAAGATGAACTGGAAAACATTTCAAACTTAAATGACGCCATTCAGTTTTTTATCGACGATTTTAAAAATCATGAAACAGATATAGGAAACAATTATATGGTTTATGATATAGATACTTTTATGCAGGTTTCCTATATGTCAACCCAATTAGTGTCTATTGAACTCAACTACTATATATTTACCGGAGGTGCTCATGGATTTAACGGCACACGATTTTTAAATTTTAAAGCAAAAACAGGAGAACTACTTTCACCGAAAGCAATGTTTAATTTAAAAGATGAATTTTTGGCACTTTGTGAGTCCAAACTAAGAACTCTATACCAAATTCCGGAAGGAAGAAGTATTAATTCCACAGGGTTTTGGTTTGAAAGCGACCGATTTCATCTTCCCGAAAACATTGGCTTTACTGAAACCGAAATGATACTGCATTACAACCAATATGAAATTGCCAGTTATGCCGAAGGACCTATTATTTTAAGTATTCCTATTGAAGAAATAGCCCAGTATCTGGAGTATTATTAAATTTGCAACAAAATCTAAATTTTCGTTCTCTTGAAAAAGTTTTATTATCTCTCCAGTTGCTCAACCTGTAAGCGTATTTTAAGCGAATTAAATCTTCCTGAAGATATTAAGCTGCACGAAATAAAATCAGAACCCATTTCTGAAAGTGACCTTGACATACTTCACAGCCTTGCCGGGTCTTATGAAGAACTTTTCAGTAAACGAGCTCAGTTGTACAAGGAACGTGATTTAAAATCCAAAAAACTCTCTGAAGCCGATTATAAAAATTTAATCCTTGAGCATTACACCTTTTTGAAAAGACCTGTATTGATTTTTGGGAATCAAATTTTTATTGGCAATTCTCCCAAAACTGTCCGGGAAGCACAAAAAACACTTCATGGATAGTCGCAGTAAGGCCTTGCTTGCGGCAACTGCAGCCAGCACAATATATGGCATCAACCACAGCATTGCCAAAGGCATCATGCCTTATTTCATCGAGCCATACGGATTTATAATTTTACGGGTAATTGGGGCATGCGTGCTATTCTGGATAATTTCATTGTGGTTTCCCAATGAAAAAATTGACCCAAAAGATTGGAAGAAAATATTTATTTGTGCTCTTTTTGGAATGTCCATCAACATGCTGATGTTTTTTAAAGGGTTAAGCCTTTCCACACCCATTAACAGTTCGGTAATCATCACGCTTTCTCCGGTGTTATTGTTGATTCTTTCGGCTATTTTAGTCAGGGAAAAAATCACTCTTTTAAAAGCCGGGGGAATTTTTATCGGTTTAGCAGGCGGTTTGGCACTGGTGCTGTTTAGTGAAAAAGAACAGTTTAATGCGCCCAATATCCCTTTAGGCAATGCATTGTTTATAATCAACGCCATTGCTTATTCCATATATTTAATACTTGTAAAACCCTTAACTGCAAAATACAGTTCCATCACCTTAATGAAATGGCTGTTTTTGTTTGCGGTTTTTATAAACCTGCCGGTGGGTTTCAATGAGTTTGTTAGAGTGGAATGGAGCACACTACCCCTTGACGTAATTCTAAAAATGGGCTTTGTTGTTGTGGGAACGACCTTTTTGACTTACCTGTTTAACATTTATGCGTTAAGGCAATTGCGCGCTTCAACCATTGGGGCATTTATATACCTTCAGCCGGTTATAGCAGTCTTTTTCGCTGTAATCATTGGTGCTGATTTCCTGACTCCGGTGAGAATATTAGCCGCAATCTTAATCTTTACAGGTGTGTATATGAGTTCGCGTAAGCCAAAAGAGTTAGCTTAAATGCTTGGGAATCTTGCCAAACTTTCGGGTGTCTTCTTTGGTTAAAACCCTAAAGTCTTCCGTTTTTGAGAGTCCGCTCAATCTTTCTAAAAGTTCATTGGGAAGTGCTGTTAGTTTTCGCTCTTTCATATCAATCCAACCGCCCATAATTTCACAAGTTGCAAAATTTTTTCCGTGTGAATCATAAAAGTTGTGTAGAAACTCAAAGTACATTCCGTCTTCAGACAGCCCTTTTAACTGCAATGAAACCGTAATGGGTTTTCCCACAAAAACTTCCTTGAAATAATAAATATGCTCATAAAACACCACCGGACCGATGTTGTAATGCACCATTTCACGTTGCCCCAAACCGTTGTCCATCAAAAAGCCCATGCGGGTGTGGCTCATAAAATTGATGTAGGCACTGTTGGCCAAATGTCTGTTGGCATCTATATCACTCCATCTTATTTCAAATTGTTTGGTGTACATTGCAAAAATTTTTACAAACATACTTAAATTTGCTGTGCACGCATAGCTTTTTAACGAAATCAATTTCTTTTTTGTGCCTTTTATTTCGTCAACATACAAACCTCCGGTGATTTTTAGAAACGGGCATTTTTCTACGATTTACTCGTCAAAATTTCGTAATCCTCCAAAGTTGGAGCAAATTCGCGAACGCATTATTTTACCGGATAGCGATTTTATAGACCTTGACTGGAGTTATTCCAAAACCATTACACAACAATTGGTGATTTTGCTCCACGGCTTGGAAGGCAATGCGCAACGCACTTATATCAAGGGAGTTGCTGCTCATTTAAACAATAACGGTTGGGATACCGTGGCCGTAAACTTTAGAGGTTGCAGTGGCGAGCCCAACCGGCTGTACAAATCATACACTGCAGGTGCTTCAGACGATTTAAAGGAAGTAATAAATTACATCCTTGAAAAAGACCGCTATGACAAAATTATGCTGAACGGTTTCAGTTTGGGCGGTAATTTAATGTTGAAATATTTGGGTGAAGGAAATGACATTCCTAGCGAAATCAAGAAAGCAGCTGCGGTATCTACCCCGCTTTCGCTGGAGCAATCGCTGGAAGAGCTCAACAAAAGGCACAACGTTATTTACTCCCAATTTTTTCTTCTCAGCCTGAAGAAAAAACTCAAAGAAAAAAGTCAACTTTTCCCTGAAGATATTCCGCAAGCCGATTATAAAAAAGTAAAATCGCTGCTCGATTTTGACACTATTTACACCTCAAAAGCACACGGTTTTGCAGATGCCTATGACTACTACCGAAAAAACAGCAGTTTGCAATTTCTGCCGGAGATTAAAATTCCTGTTTTGATATTAAATGCACACAACGATAGTTTTTTGTCGCCCGCTTGCTACCCGATAGAATTGGCTGAAAAGCAAAAAAACATTTTTCTTGAAATGCCCAAATACGGCGGACACGTAGGTTTTTATGACAAACAGAATGTGTACTACAACGAGAAACGCACCGCCGAGTTTTTCGGTGGGCTTTAACATTTTAGTTACCTTTGCAAAACTTAATTTAAAGTTATGATACAATCCATGACAGGATTTGGGAAATCGGTCAAACAGCTTCCCAACAAAAAAATAACTGTTGAAATAAAATCACTCAACAGCAAAAATCTTGATTTGAATGCCCGCATTCCTTCCGCTTACCGCGAAAAAGAACTTCAAATCAGAACCATGCTGTCAAACCGGCTGGAGCGCGGTAAAGTAGATTTTTCACTATATATCGAGCTTACCGGTGAAGAAACCTCCACACAAGTGAATGTGCCGGTAGTGGAAGAATACATCAAGCAACTCAGCCTCGTGGTGAATGGTGACCGCACTGAACTGCTGAAAATGGCTGTAAGAATGCCGGATGCATTAAAAACTGAGCGGGAAGAAATTGACGAAACTGAATATGCTCAAATTGTGGAAGCCATTGAAGAAGCGCTGCAGGAAATTACCAAATACCGCAGCGATGAAGGCGAAATCCTGAAAAAGGATTTTAAAATGCGTGTTCAAATCATCGCCGATTTGCTAGCTAAAGTGATTGCTATGGATCCTGAGCGCATTCAAGGAGTAAAGGAACGCTTACGTAAAGCCGTTAGCGAACTGAAAGAACAGGTAGATGAAAACCGTTTTGAGCAGGAACTTGTTTACTATATCGAAAAATATGACATCACCGAAGAGAAAGTGCGTCTTGAAAACCACCTCAACTATTTTCTGGAAGCCTTAAACTCCCCCGATTCCAACGGAAAAAAACTGGGTTTTATCACCCAGGAAATCGGTCGTGAAATCAATACCATTGGTTCAAAGTCAAACCACGCACCTATGCAGCAACTGGTGGTACAAATGAAAGACGAACTGGAGAAAATCAAGGAACAATTATTAAACGTGCTGTAATGAAAGGAAACGGCAAACTTATAGTTTTTTCAGCACCTTCCGGCTCCGGTAAAACCACCTTGGTACAACATCTGCTTAAACAGGAAGACTTGAATCTGGGTTTTTCAATTTCAGCTACTTCCAGAGCCCCCCGCGGCGATGAAAAGCACGGTGAGCAGTATTATTTTATGAGTTTTGACGAGTTTAAAAAACACATCAAAAACGACGATTTTCTGGAATGGGAAGAAGTCTATCGCGATAACTTTTACGGGACTTTAAACTCTGAAGTTGAGCGTATTTGGGCTGAAGGAAAACATGTAATTTTTGACATTGATGTGGTGGGCGGGCTGCGCATCAAAAAAAAATATCCCAATCAAACCTTGGCCGTTTTTGTAAAACCCCCCAGTGTGGACGAACTGAAACGCCGACTAAAAGAACGCAAAACCGAAAGCGATGAGAAAATAAATATGCGCATCGCCAAAGCTTCCATCGAGCTGGCTACGGCCCCACAGTTTGACTATGTGATTGAAAACAATGACCTGGAAACAGCCTTACAAGAAGCGCACGATTTAGTGGCCAATTTTTTAAATAATAAAAACGACTAAACGTGAAATCAAAAAAAGTGGGTTTGTATTTTGGCTCATTTAACCCCATACACATCGGGCACATTATTATTGCAAACCATTTAGTGGAATACAGCGATCTGGATGAAATCTGGCTGGTAGTTTCACCACACAATCCTTTTAAGAAAAAGAGAACCTTATTGGAAGATTATCACCGTTTTGAACTGGCACTTATGGCTTGTGAAGCTTATGAAAAACTAAAAGTAAGCGATATTGAGTTTAAACTTCCGCAACCCAGCTATACTATTAATACATTGGTGCATCTTTCAGAAAAGCATCCGGACATTCAATTTTGCTTGTTGATGGGGGAAGACAATCTCAATACGTTCCATAAATGGAAAAACTATGACGTGATTTTGGAAAACTATCCTATTTATGTCTATCCCAGAAAAACCGACAACAGTCACGAAAATCAATTTACCCATCACCCGGACATTGTACACGTAAATGCTCCCATTATGGAAATTTCTTCTACAGCCATCCGGAAAGCAGTTAAAGAAGGAAAAGAAGTAAGACCGCTGCTGCCCGCAAAGGTTTGGGAATATATTGATGAAATGAATTTTTACCGCAAATAAAAACCGCCCTCGTTGGGAAACAAGAGCGGCTTTCAAACTAAATAACCAACCAAAAAACCTTTATTTAACTCTCGGAATTTACCGAAAGTTTCACTTGGGTTTCTTGCTTACAAGAACGCCATTTTTCTACTTTTAATTGTAAAAGATTTGCTAATCTGTTGTTAAAGTTTGACAATAAATTTTAAGTGTTTTTCATAAAGAAGCCCACTCCACTTTTCAAACAAATTAAAATATGTACTTTTGATATTCCGAAAATTTTAAAATACATGGAAAACCATCCAAGTTTTGCCGTAATTGGCGGAGGCAGCTGGGCCACGGCCATCGTAAAAATGCTGTGTGAAAACCTGCCCAAGGTCAACTGGTATATGAGAAGCATTTATGCCATAGAGCACATCAAAAAAGAAGACCACAACCCCAACTATTTGAGTTCGGTTGAGTTTGACACCAAACAGCTCAACCTAAGCAACGACATCAATAAAACCATCAAAAATGCCGATGTGGTTATTTTTGCAATACCGTCAGCTTTTTTGAGTGGTGAGTTGGAAAAACTCACCGAATCGCTTGAAAATAAATTCATCATTTCTGCCATTAAGGGTATCGTTCCTGAAACAGGCCTAATAGTGGGCGAACATTTTAACGAAAAGTACAATGTTCCTTTGGAAAATATTGGAGTAATAACCGGTCCCTGCCACGCCGAAGAGGTTGCCTTGGAACGTCTGTCATACATCACCATTGCCTGTGCTGATGAGGAGAAGGCCAAAATGGTTGCCAACTACCTGAGCAGTGATTATATAAAAACCACCACCAGCGATGACGTGATTGGCACTGAATATGCCGCTATGCTCAAAAACATCTATGCTATTGCCGCCGGAATTGCACACGGTTTGGGATATGGTGATAATTTTCAAAGTGTATTGATGAGCAACGCTATTAGAGAAATGCGCAAGTTTATCAAAAAAGTGTATAAAATGAAGCGCAACATCAACGACTCGGCTTATCTGGGTGACTTGCTGGTAACGGGCTACTCCACCTTTAGCCGCAACCGAATGTTTGGCAATATGATTGGCAAAGGCTATACCGTAAAAAGTGCTCAAATGGAAATGAGTATGGTGGCTGAAGGTTATTATGCCACCAAAAGCGCCTGGGAGTTAAACCAGAAAAAGAAAGCCAAAACACCCATCATCAATGCGGTTTATGAAATTCTTTACGAAAACAAAAACCCAAAAAAAGTGTTTAAAAAACTGACGGAGAAGTTAGATTAACCTAGGATTTAAATCCTTGATTAAAGGAAATTCAGCTAATTTTTTTTCAATGAAGATATTATTTACAATTTCTTTAATACTGGTTTATTTTCAACTAAATGCTCAAGATTTAAAGAAGATTAATTCAGACTTAGGCATTTCAGACTCTTTAATGCATCCTATTGAAATTAGAGTTTATCAATTTATTGAAACTACCAATTATTCGTCACTTTTTATAATGTATAAGGACTTTTCAGAAAATTGGTTGGCAGAATTTTATCAGCATTGGAGAGAAATAGAAGGTGTAACAGAATTAAAAACAGAAAAAAGAACGCTGTCTTCCAAAAGTGACTTGGACTATATTTATTTGAATATGGTAAGAAGTTTTATTTTCGATTTGCCAAGTTTAAATGAAATTAAATGGAAATTAGTAAAAAGAGGTTCGGTTGAAAAAGTAGAGAGTAGAGTAGGAAATGAAGTAAAGTTAAAGTATGATTTAACAGGAATACAAGCGGGAATTCTCGATGGAATTTCTTATAGGTTTTTTGCAAAAAATAATCAGAGAAATAATGAATTTTATTTTTCAAATCCTGAAGCTTACAATCGTCTTTATCCAGAAATTGATGAGCCAATCTTCGTAAACGAATTAATTGAAATTATTAGAAACGAATTTGAAATTTGGGAAAAGTAATTTATTGTATTTATTACCTGCTATTCAGCCAAAACCCCTCCACTATCCAACAAAGGAACTTTTTTTAAATTTTCATCTTTGATGCTGTATGGCTCAAACACAAAAGTGCGGTCATAGAGTTTGCCGTTTGCAAAAAAGCTTAGTAAAAACTCATTTTTAAAAGGCAAAACTTCTTCAGTGATAAACTCTACTTTTCTGGAAGTTTTGGGTTCCACAATTCCAAAACCGTGACGAAGCGTGGCTGTTTTTCTGTCGCCTTTGCTTCCCCTGGAAACCACAATGGTAACTTCCATCGTTAGATTGCTGTTGTTGGTAAGGAAATCTTAAAGTTTATTACAGTTTATTTCTACCTTATTACAAAAAAAACTGTTTTGACACCTTTACGTCAATAGAAACATAGATACAATTTAGATTTGTAGCTATCAATACTGTTTACAAACACTAACTTTTAACTTCAATTAGGTTACAAATGACAGACTTAACAATTACAGACAATGTATTGCTTTTTCTAGTTTTGATATTTATAATTTTATTAGCTCCCATTCTTTCCAGACAGGCTCGATTACCCGGAGTTGTGGGGATAATAATAGCAGGGATTGCTGTTGGCCCAAATGGATTCAACATAATAGCTATGACCCCTGCAATTGAACTGCTTGGAGCTGTAGGTTTATTATATATAATGCTCTTAGCAGGTTTAGATATAAATCTTCTTGATTTTAAGAAAAATAAAAATAAGAGTATTCTTTTTGGGTTAATTACTTTCATTATTCCACAGGTTTTTGGTACAATTTTATTCAAATTAATGGGGTTCTCATGGACTGCATCAATATTAATTGCCAGTATGTTTGCCTCACACACTCTAGTGGCTTATCCTATCATTAAAAAGTTAGGTATAGTAAAAAATAGAGCTGTACTTACTACTGTAGGTGGAACCCTTGTTGCAGACACTTTAGCACTTTTAGTTTTAGCAGTCGTTGCCCGTTCTGTCGATGGTGTACTTAATTTCAATTTCTGGTTAACACTTACACTATTTTCTACCATTTATTTTGTGATTGCAATTTATCTATTGCCCCTTTTGGGCAGATTCTTTTTTCGTTTTGTTGATGATGGTATAGTACAATTTCACTTTGTTTTAGTGATTGCATTTTTATGTGCTTATATGGCTAGATTGATAGGTATTGAGCCTATTGTGGGAGCTTTTATAGCCGGATTGGTTTTAAACAGAATTGTACCAAGGGCAAGTCAATTAATGAATAGAGTACAATTTTTTGGTGATTCCTTTTTTATTCCGCTGTTCTTACTTTACATAGGGATGATAGTTGATATTGAAGTACTTTTAACATCGCCAACTTCTTGGATAATTATGGGGACTATGCTTACTGCAAATGTTATAACTAAATATGTCTCTTCAAAAATTACCCAAAAAATATATGGTTTTACAAAAGCTGAAGGCTGGGTAATATTTGGACTTTCTACCACCGAAGCAGCAGCAACATTAGCAGCAACTTTCGTGGGACTTAGGCTCGGTATTATTGGCGATGAAATTTTGAATGGTGTTATCCTTATGATTATGGTAACTTGTATTGTTGGGCCTTGGATTGTAGAGTTTTATGGTAAAAAAATTGCCCATGAAGACGAAGGCGAAAATTTTAAAAGTGCTAAACTGCCAAATATTTTAATCCCTGTATATAATCCTACCAAAGTGCCCAACCTCTTATCAGTTGCATTAATTCTTAAAGAAAACATGATAAATAAAATTTCTGTTCTTTCTGTAATTACTGATCAATCAAACGTAACCGATGAAATGGAAAAAGTGGACTTAATGTTGAATGAAGCTTCTGAATATGCTATATCTGCCGGTGTTGAAATAAATACATTAAAAAGAATAGATGTTAATGCTGCCAATAGTATTACAAGAGCTGCTCTTGAAGAGCAAGCAGATTTTATTCTTATCGGATGGAAAGGAAAAGTAACTGCACAAGAGCGTGTTTTTGGCAGTGTTCTTGACCAAATTCTAGAGCATAGCTCACAATCAGTATTTATTTGTAAACTAGATAAATCAATTAAAACTAACTCTAGAATTGTTGCTTATATTCCAACACTTTCCATCAAAGAACCCGGGTTTTATCCTGTTTTAAAAACACTCTTAAGTTTGGCCAAAGGACTCAACGCTCCACTATTGCTCACAATGGAAGATAAGATTTCAGATATAATTTCACAAACTATAAAAAAAGAAAAAACAAACGTGGAAATAAGCTTCCATAAATACTCCAATTATAAAAATCAATTGAATGAATTATCCTCTATTCTGAGAAAAAATGATATGATATTTGTTTTTGGTGCGCGTCAACAAACAATGAGTTGGATACCATTTTCAGATAAAATTCCAAAACAATATTCAATAAGATTTAGAGATTTTAATTTTATAATAGCATATCCTGGGATTCCTTATGATAAAAACGATGGTTTTGTTAATGAATTTCCCGTGCATTAAATAGTTTTAAAACTCCACAGATTAATGATGCAAAAAACACAAAAAGTGCTTTTAATATTTTCACGGTCTCTATTAATTGAATTGTTAATCTCGATGAACCAAATTCACTATGTTGATTTTTCAATTACATCAGAAAACTCAAAAAAAAATTAACTTTGCTAATAGATGATAGTTTTGTTTTACATACTGCTCCAACAATCTAAGCTTATTTTATCGATAGGTATTATCTCTATTTTAGTGATAATATATCTTCTGTATCGTTTAAATAAATCAGAAACCAAAAAAAAAGAATTAGAAAACAAGTTTCATACTTTAAAAAACAAAATTAATACACTTGAGCTGGAAACACTAGAGTCAAAGCTTAACCCACATCTTTTTAAAAATATACTTAATTCTATACAATCTCACGCATACCAAACCTATTTTGCATTAGACAAATTGGCAAATGTACTGGATTACATACTGTATGAAAGCCGAAAAAAATTGGTTACTCCAAAAGATGAAATTGAATTTGCAATGGATCTTATTGAAATAAACAAAATAAAGATTAGCCCTTTGTTTGAGTTAAAAGTGAAATTAAAAGTAAACGAATCTGAACGACTTTTTGAACAACGATTGTTAGCGCCTCTCATTTCAATTGACTTAATAGAAAATGCATTTAAACATGCCGACCTTCAAAGCCCTGATGCCTTCATTTCAATTACTTTCGAGTTTAAAGAAAGTGTTTTTTATTTGACAGTAGCAAATAAAATATCAAGCAGAAAACCACTTGATAAAGCTAAAGGAGGCATAGGTATAGAAACATTGGAAAAACGATTAAAATTAATCTATCAAAACAATTATAAACTAGAACGTTTTACAGAAGAAGACGTTTACATTGCTCATTTAAAAATTAATTTACTTGAATACAAAGCTAAAGTGCTTGCTGCTAGATGACGAGCTACCGGGACTCACTTACCTGAAAATGCTCTGCGAACAACTGCCTGACCTGATAGTTGTTAAAGCTTTTAATGATCCTAACAGTTTCTTAAAAGAAGCTGCCCTTATTGAGTTTGACTTTTGTATTTTAGATATTGAAATGCCGGAAATTAGCGGTTTGCAAGTGGCCAATTTATTGAATGGAAAACCCGTCATATTTGCTACTGCATATAAAGATTATGCAGTTGAAGCATTTGATTTGAATGCTATAGATTACATTACAAAACCTATCAAACTTGAACGATTAAAACAAGCCGTTGATAAAGCTAGAAAACAAGTAGAAAATCCCATTGAAAAGACCAAAAATTTTATTCAATTAAATACAGATAAAGGTAAAGCAATATTGTTTTTTGAAAAAATTGCCTATATAAAAACCTCTGAAAGCGATAGTCGAGATAAGGTTGCCAGACTTTTTAATGATGCAGAATTTGTGTTGAAAAACATAACCTTTGATAAGTTAATTGAGCTGCTTCCTTCGTCTCAATTTTGTAGAATAAATAAAAAGGAGTTGCTATCCATAAGAGCAGTTCATGTATTTTCTTTTGATGAAATCACAACCAATTTAATAAACCATCAAGGTAAAAACATCAGACTTTCTTTAAGTGAAAATTATCGTCCCGAATTTCTGCAAAAAGTCAAAATATAATTTGTTACATTTTTTTTCGTAATGATTACATTTTGAGCTTTTTTTCTTTCAAACTTAAAGTGCCTTTTTTAATTAATCATCACTTTTGCTATGTAATAATCATATTTCAATGGAAGCAAACATTAATATAGCATCAATTTGGGAGTCAAATAAAAAAGAAGCTGCATTTTTTAAAGAACTATTATTTGCATCAAAAACCAACTCAAAAAAAATTTTAACTCCAACACTGATTACAGAAAATTGTAGTGGTATTTCACTGTTGAACTCCAAAATCAAATCGTTGATATTTTCAACTGATATGGCGCTAATTGAAAACAATGATGCAGATGCGGTTTTAGCAGTTTATCCATTTTCACCATCTCCTAAAATTATGAAAGTACTTATAGATTTTTCTGATAAACCTGTTATTTGTGGTATAGGTGGAGGTCTTACTCAGGGAAAGAATTCTTTAGAAATGGCCATAACGGCCGAAGCTTTTGGGGCAGCAGCTATTATTGTAAATCAACCTTTTAAAAATAAAGACATTGAGGCCATTAAAAAAAAGATCAAAATCCCCATAATTTCAAGTGTTTCAAATATAAATTTTTCATTTCAAGACAGAATCAATGCCGGTGTTAATATTTTTCATGTTACGGCTGGCATAAATACTGCTTCAATAATTGAACATATTAAATATAAAGTGCCTTGCTTTCCAATTATTGCTACAGGAGGAAAAACTTATGAAAGTATTTATTCATCTATCATTTCAGGTGCTAATGCAATTGTTCTAACACCTCCGTCTTGTGGTGAGCTATTCAAATCAATAATGAATCAATATCGGTTAGGTATTATGAAACCAAAAAACAATTGATTACATAAACACTCTAATTTATGCAAAAATTAAAGAATAGTTTTTTTTATATAGGAATAATTGGTTGCTTCACTGCATTGATGTATTGGATTGTTTTGTTAGGCACAGAATTGGAGCAAGGCAACAGCATAATCATAAATAAAACTGACAAAAATCAGTGGCAGGAATTTGTTGATTCACTTATTTATAATTTAGAACATCCTCTATCAATACTTTTAGCTCAAATAATTACAATTATAATAGCTGCACGCTGTTTCGGTTGGATTTGTAAAAAAATAGGTCAACCAACCGTAATTGGAGAAATCATCGCCGGAATTGTTTTAGGACCATCATTGTTTGGAATGTATTTTCCGGAATTTTCTGCAGCACTATTTCCAATAACTTCCATGGGTAATTTAGAGTTTTTAAGTCAAATTGGTTTAATATTTTTCATGTTTGTTGTTGGCATGGAATTAGATTTAAAAGTACTCAAAAATAAAGCCCACGATGCCGTTGTGATAAGTCATGCCAGTATTATTATACCTTTTGCCTTGGGAATGGGGTTGGCTTATTTTATTTATCAATCGTTTGCTCCGGTGGGTGTACAATTCACTTCGTTTGCTCTCTTTTTAGGAATTGCAATGAGCATTACTGCCTTTCCGGTTTTAGCTAGAATTGTCCAAGAAAGAGGCTTACATAAAAAAAGGTTAGGCACAGTTGTTATTACTTGTGCTGCTGCAGACGATATCACTGCCTGGTGTTTACTAGCTGTTGTTATAGCTATTGTAAAAGCAGGTTCTTTTGTAAGTGCTTTGTATATAATTGCTTTAGCGGCATTTTATGTTTTAATGATGATCAAAGTGGTTCGTCCCTTTTTAATCAGAATTGGAAACCTTTATCAAACCAAAGAGAGTTTAAGTAAGCCCATAGTAGCTATTTTCTTTTTGACACTCATTATTTCATCTTATTCAACCGAAATAATTGGTATTCATGCACTTTTTGGAGCATTTATGGCAGGAGCTATCATGCCTGAAAACATTAAATTCAGAAACTTATTTATCGAAAAGGTAGAAGATATTGCCTTGGTTTTACTTCTGCCGTTGTTCTTTGTATTTACTGGATTACGAACTGAAATTGGACTGCTAAACGACCCTTATTTGTGGAAAGTAACAGGATTAATTATTCTTGTTGCAGTAGTTGGGAAGTTTATAGGAAGTGCAATTGCAGCAAAATTTGTGGGTCAAAATTGGAAAGACAGTTTGACAATTGGAGCATTGATGAACACTAGGGGTTTAATGGAACTCGTGGTTTTGAATATTGGATATGACCTTGGGGTTTTAACCCCTGAAATTTTTGCGATGATGGTTATTATGGCATTGGTTACAACTTTCATGACGGGTCCTACATTGGATTTAATAAATTGGATATTTAAAGCAAAACAAGAAAAAATTCCAAAAGAAATTAGTCAAGTCAACAAATTTAAAGTTTTGTTTTCATTCGGTAATCCGGAGCGTGGTAAATCCCTTTTAAGATTGGCCAACTGTTTTGTCAAAAAACTCGATAAAAATGCAGCAGTCACTGCACTTCACTTTTCACAAACCAACGAGCTGCATCACTATAATATCAAGGAGTATGAAAAAGAAAGTTTTAGCCCAATCATTGAAGAATCGGAAACATTGAATCAGAAAATTACCACCTTATTTAAAGCTTCAAATGACATTGATTCTGACATTACAGAATTTGCTAACAAAGGAGACTATGATTTATTGCTAATAGGCTTAGGCCAATCTATATTTGAAGGTAGTTTGCTTGGTAAAATTTTAGGTTTTACAACCCGTTTTATAAATCCTGAAAATTTGCTCAATCAAGTAACCGGTAAAGAAAATATTTTTGAAAATTCACCATTTGATGAAAGAACCCGAAATATTTTAAGCAAGTGCAAGGTGCCAATTGGTATTCTTATAGACAAGAGTTTTAAAAAAGCCGATGCCGTTTTTATTCCTGTTTTCTCTAAGAATGATACCTTTCTAGTAAAGTTTGCCCAAAAACTTATAAATAATTCTGAAGCACAAATCACCATTTTAGATGTGGCTGGTCAAATCAAAAACAATCCTGATTTTAAGGAAAAAATCAGAGCTATTGAACAAAAAGTGCCAAATCATATAAATGTCCTCAATGACAGAATTATTGACAAAGATTTTTTAGGCACTCAAAATTTAATGATTGTAAGTATTGATAGTTGGAAAAAACTAGAAGATTCCAAAAGTCTTTGGTTGTCAGACATTCCATCAACCCTTATAATTAGAGAGTAAAATAAACCCCAATATTAGAAAAATATTATTAACAAAAGACGAATCTTATTTCAATGATTATACTCTCCTAAATCGCCATTACCCCATTACTTTCCAATAGGGGAATGGAAACTGCATTTTCATCCTGAATAGTGTATGGCTCAAACACAAAAGTGCGGTCATAAAGTTTACCGTTTGCAAAAAAGCTGAGCAAAAATTCATTTTTAAAAGGCAGAACTTCTTCAGCGATAAACTCTACTTTTCTGGAAGTTTTGGGTTCCACAATTCCAAAACCGTGACGAAGCGTGGCTGTTTTTCTGTCGCCTTTGCTTCCTCTGGAAACCACAATGGTAACTTCCATCGTTAGATTGCTGTTATTGACAAGATAAACGTTCCAACTTTGGCTCAAAAAAGCATCGTCCCACTCTTTTACTGCAGCAATGTGAATATCTTTTACTTCGGGAAATTCAATGTCTTTACGCATAATTACAGCGCACTTTTAAACTGTTCTAAAAAACGCAGGTCGTTTTCATAAAACATACGGATGTCGCCAATTTGGTAGAGCAGCATAGCGATGCGCTCAATACCCATTCCAAAAGCAAAACCTGTATAAACTTCGGGATCGATACCGCAGTTGTTTAATACATTGGGGTCTACCATTCCACAGCCCATGATTTCCAACCAGCCGGTGCCTTTGGTGATGCGGTAATCGGTTTCGGTTTCCAGCCCCCAGTAAATATCAACTTCGGCGCTGGGTTCAGTAAACGGGAAGTATGATGGGCGTAATCTGATTTTAGATTTCCCAAACATTTCGGTACAGAAATAAATCAAGGTTTGTTTTAAATCGGCAAAGGAAACGTCTTTGTCAATATACAAGCCTTCCACCTGATGGAAAATACAGTGCGAACGTGCAGAAACGGCTTCGTTTCTAAACACCCTTCCCGGGGAAATGGTGCGAATGGGCGGCTTGTTGTTTTCCATATACCGCACTTGTACTGACGAAGTGTGTGTGCGCAATAAAATGTCAGGATTAGTTTGTATAAAAAAGGTGTCCTGCATATCACGTGCCGGGTGGTATTCAGGCAAGTTTAATGCGGTAAAATTATGCCAGTCATCTTCAATCTCAGGGCCTTCAGACACGTTGAAACCAATGCGTGAAAACACTTCAATAATTTGGTTTTTCACAATGGAAATGGGATGCCTTCCACCAATTTCAATAGGGTCTCCGGGGCGTGTTAAATCGCCGTAGATTCCTTTTTGAACTTCTTTGGATTGAAGTTCGCTTTTAAGGGCATCAACTTTTTCCTGAGCCAGTTGCTTCAGGGTGTTGATGGCTTGGCCAAAATCTTTTTTCTGATCGTTGGGTACTTCTTTAAATGCGGCAAAAAAGTCATTGAGTAATCCTTTTTTACCCAGATATTTTATACGGAAATCTTCTGTTTCCTGAAGTGAAGTTGCTGTAAATTTCTCAACTTCAGCAATGGCCTCTTTTATTTTTTCCAGCATTTTTTAGCGAATTATCAGTGGGCAAATTTAAAAATATAAAATTAGAAGTACGAGGTTTGAAGTACGAAGTTAGAGGTACAAAGTATGAATTATTAAGATATTAGCTTTTTCTCCAGAAAATACTGCACGATGGCTTCTTTCATTAAAACGCTTTGCTCACCTGCTTTGAGTGGCGGCAATTGCTCTTTTATGGTATAGTGTGGCCAGCCGTCTTCGTCCTGATAGTCAAATTCATAATAGCCATAGGGCTCTAAAAGCCGGCAGATGGCAATGTGCATCAGGTCGAGCTTTTCGTCTTTTTTAAATTTTCGCTTAAAGCGCCCCAGTTCTTGAACGCCTATTAAAAAAATGATGGCATCTAAATCAAGTGCTTCACCATCTGCGAAGTTTTCACTGAGGTGCTTGACCACATTTTCCCAGCGGGATTTTAATTGTTCGTCTCTTGCCATATTAATTTTCTGAAATGAAGCGCAAAGATACAAACCCGAAAGCAAGTTTTAGTATATTAGCTGCACTTAACCCAACCATTATGAGTGTTCTCGATATAGTTTTAGCTGTTTTTTTGCTTGTTGGCCTTTTCCAAGGGTTTAAAAAAGGTTTTTTTGTAGAATTGGCTTCACTGGTCGGTCTCGTTTTGGGTGTAATTGGGGCTATCTATTTTTCACATTTTGTATCCGGATTTTTGATTAAATATATTGCTTGGGAAGAGCAAACTGTGAATTTGGTTGCTTTTGCTATAACTTTTATTGGTATTGTGATTCTGGTTTCTATGCTGGCAAAAGTACTCACTCAAATGGCAGATATTGCTGCACTGGGGTTAATAAATAAATTATTTGGAGCTGTGTTTGGACTGTTGGCTTCGGCGTTTTTCCTAAGTGTATTGCTTTTGTTTTTTAATTCGTTTGAACAAGATTTTTCGATACTTGAAGAAGAAAAAAAGGAAGCATCCATATTGTACAAGCCGGTTTCTTCGCTTGCGCCTATGGTGCTTCCCAGATTAATTAAAGAGCTGAATGAATATATCGAGCCTGCCGATTAAAAATCAAGCTGATATACCTCATCCAGTTTTGAGTTGTTGTCAATTTTTGAAACCACCTCCTGAACGATTCCTCTTTTGATTGAATACACCCAGCCGTGCAACATCAATTCCTGATTGTTTCTCCAGGCATTTTGTACTATCGACGTTTTAGCAAGGTCAAAAACCTGCTCACTTACATTGATTTCTACAAAACGGTCAAAACGCTTTCCTTCATCTTCAATAGCGTCCAGTTCGTCTTTATGCAACCTATAGGTGTTTTTTATGTGTCTGATCCAGTTGTCAATTACGCCGTATGACTTGTTGCCCATTGCTGCTTGCACACCGCCGCAGTTGTAATGCCCGCAAACTATCACGTGCTTTACTTTTAAAACATTTACGGCATAATCGAGCACACTCAACATATTGATGTCTGTATGTACTACCAAATTGGCAATGTTTCTATGTACAAAAACCTCTCCGGGCTGTGCACCTATTATTTCGTTTGCAGGCACACGACTGTCTGCACAGCCAATCCAAAGTAAAGGAGGCTGTTGTCCTTTTGCCAGTTTTTCAAAATACTCAGGGTCCAAATCTAATTTACTTTGTACCCATTTCTTGTTGTTGTCTAACAGCGATTTGTAAAATGCATCCATGATATTTAATTTTTAAGGTTTGTAAAGTTATTATTTATTTTATGTTTTAAATGGCTATGCGGTTTCTTTTAATCCAAAAAACTGTCTATAGCTTACCGGATTTTCAACAGTTCCGCGTTCTGAAATTAATTTGATGTTAATATTTCTGTTTTTTGCTTTGATGGCAAATTCGTCGAGTATCTCAAGTACATCATAATCCAACACTCTGGTTTTTCTTACGTCAAGCTCAAGATAAGTATTATTTGGTAAAGCACTTAACTCTCTTAGAATAGCACCTTTGTTTAGGAAAGTAACCTCTTCTGCCAGTGTCATTTTGATTTTGTGCTGACCATTGCTCACATCTTCTATATGAAGGAAGTGAGAGTTTTTGTAGCTGTTGATTAAAATAGTTATAAATCCAACGGTTAAACCAAGAATAATTCCTGTTAAAAGGTCGGTTACAACAATAGCTATAACGGTAGTAATAAAGGGAATAAATTGACCTTTTCCTAATTTATATATCTGAACAAATTGTTTTGGATTAGCCAGTTTATACCCTATCACCAAAAGCACTGCAGCCAACACAGCCAAAGGAATTAAGTTTAAGTATTTTGGTATCAAAATAATACTTACCATCAGGAAAAAGCCATGCATAATCGAAGATAATTTTGTGCGTCCACCACTTTGAATATTGGCAGAACTTCTCACGATTACTTGAGTAATGGGCAATCCCCCGATAAATCCTGATACTGAATTACCAACACCTTGTGCAAAAAGCTCTCTATTTGTGGGAGTTACTCGCTTTCTGGGATCCATCTTGTCTGTTGCCTCTACACAAAGCAATGTTTCAAGACTGGCAACAACAGCCAGTGTTATCGCTACAACATAAACATCTGTATTTGTTATTTGTGTAAAATCAGGAAAGGTAAATTGTGCAAAAAATGAACTTACACTGTCCGGAATAGGAACGCTTACCAAATTGTGTGACTCGATAGCCAGATTTGAATTGCTGTTTCCAAAAAACACTTGATATAGAATCCCCACAATAACCGCAACCAGAGGGCCGGGAATTATTTTAAATACAGCACTTTTTTTGGCAAGTACCTTTTCCCAAAATAACAGAATAAACAGTGAAACTGCAGTTACTATTACAGCACCCAGGGACACAACCCCAAGCATATTATTTAAAGCAGTTAATAATGTTTCCTGGTCAGAAAACAAAGAGCGCGTATCACCGGCATAAGCTCTGTTATAGCCAAATGCATGTGGCAACTGTTGTACAAAAATAATGATGCCAATAGCCGCAAGCATTCCCTTAATAACCGACGAGGGGAAATAATAACCCACAACACCCGCTTTTAAAATTCCCAGAACTACTTGAAAAATACCGGCAAATACTACTGCCAGTAAAAAGGCCTCATAGGTTCCAAGGGTTTGAATGGCACTGTAAACAATGACCACCAAACCAGCAGCAGGACCGCTAACACCTAATGATGAACCCGAAATTGAACCAACGACTATTCCCCCAACAATACCGGCGATTAATCCGGCAAAAAGAGGTGCCCCACTGGCAAGTGCAATTCCCAAACAAAGAGGAAGTGCAACAAAAAATACTACAATACTTGCCGGTAGATCTTTTTTTATGTGCTTAAACATAACAATAAGATTTACTTCTTTGAAATTGAATCCAAAGAAAAATTAGACTTAGTTTTAAAAAATGAAATTGTTTTAAAAAAAAGACTAAACCCGTTCCGGAGGTGGGATGTGAAGTTCAAAATAAACAGCACTCCAGTGATTCAAATTAAAATCAGGCGTGTGTTTTTTAAATTGCTCAGGAGTTAAAAGTGCATAGGAAAAGAACTTGCTAATCAACTTGGTTGGTTTTTCACCAAACTTGCGTTCTTCACTATTTTGCTCTTCTTCTGCTATGGTATAAATGTAAGAATAATCAAAACCCGAGTCCAAAAAAGTTACAACGGTGGGAGTGACCATGTAGGTCATAAAAACTGAAACCAAGAATATGCTTATAGTTTTTACCATTTGTTTTGATTGACTGCACAAAATTATAATGTAGAACTTATATTTATTGTTAAGACATTATTAAAAGTACTGCGTTTACAGCTCTTTCAGATGGTCTTTAATCATCCAGCCTTCTTTTCCATCAGCTAATTGAATGCGAGTCCAATCGTCAATCTCGCTTATGATTTTCACTTTGGTTCCTTTATGAATTGTAAACGATACCTCACTTCTCATCACCGGCTCACTTCTCACTTGTGTAGAAGTTGCAAAAACAATTCCTGCTTTTTGATTAACTACTTCATCATAGTTTTTAAAAGCGAAAAAAACACTCATCAATGCTATTAATAGCGCAACCATAGAGCCCGAAAAAAAGAGTCTTTTTGCAGTGGTTGACCTAATAAAATAATAAAACATAAAAAGTGTAAAAAACAACACCATAAAAGCCACGGTAAAAATTGCCCAACCGTCATAAGAAAGCATTTGGGAGGTATTGTCAAACCAGGTGTTGAACAGGTTTTTAGGCAACGGCTCAATTATATCGACTGTGTCGTTTTGTGCAATGGCCAAATTGTTTCTAATTTCTGCATCGCCGGGAGCAAGTTTTAGGGCTTTTTCGTAATAATAAATGCTTTCGGCCAAACTTTCAATTTTGTAATACCCATTTCCCAAATTAAAATACAAAGCTGCAGAATGCTCACCGGAATCCAAAATTCGTTCCCAAGTAGCAATGGCTGCTTCATAATTTCCGTCTCTGTATTGGTTATTTCCTTGCTCAAAAAGAGTTTCGTTTTGTCCAAATGACAACAGGAAGGAAAAAATGAAAAGTATGACTATTTTACATTTCATAATCAGGCTATTTGCTTATCAATTTTAGATAATACCTCAACGGCTTTGTCATAATCTAACTGGATGGTTCCTTCGGTTGTAGGTGTATAGCGGGCATATTCACAGCTTTTCAAAATACCGATAAATTCTGAACTCACTTCGGGTGAAACTTTTCTGTCCAACAAAATGCCTTCAATGCGTTCTTTTGAAAAATCGGAGGTTTCAATAGAAAGTTTTGCTTTCAGATAATTATGCAGAGCACGTTCCAGGGCATCGTAAAATTGTTTTTGGTCGCTTCGGTTTCGTTTAGCTTCTGAAAGGTATTTTCTGGCTAAGCGGTTTGCTTTTTTAAGACGTTGACCTGCCATATCGCTTTGCATTTCTTTTTGTCTGATTCCTAAGAAAATCACTAAAGGAATCAACAATAAAGGTCCTGAAAACAAGGTCCAAAAAGCAGTTGACCTGAAAAAACTTGTTTGATTTATCGCAACCAGATTGGGTTGCAGTTTGATGTATTTAAACTGTTCATTCTGTTGAACCACGGGCTGTCTAAATGCTCCTTGAGGCGATGCTGCCGTTGTTCCTGCAACCGGACCACCTTCAACCTGAATAAAAATTTCACTTGAAGTGATGGTTTTATAGCTGTGTGTACTTGGGTCAAAATAGCTGAAAGAAATAGGGTCAATGGTATATTCTCCCTGAAACTGGGGAATAATGGTATAACTTTCAGAAATTGAACCACGCACACCATTTATAGTTGTATTTGTTCTATCTCTGTATTCGGGCTCATAAACCTCAAAAGCTGAGGGTGCCACCAATTTAGGTGGACGGAAAAGTTTCAGGTTCCCGGTGCCGGTTACGTCAATGGTAAGTTCCAGCGATTCACGTGCTGCCAGATTGGTTTTATTGGCGTTCACTTTCAAGTCAAAATTACCAACAGCTCCTGAAAAATTAGCCGGTTGCCCGTCCAGTGGAAGCGGTCTTACGTCGATGGTTCTGGTGCCCGAAGAAAGCGTTCTGTTGACTCGTGTCATAAAGGGTCTGCCAAAAATATCTCTTCGGTTGGTTCTAACCTCTACCTGTACATCCAGTGAAAGGGGCTCGATTTCTATTTTTCCGGATTTTTGAGGATATAAAACGGTGCTTCTTAGTACAGCATAGCGATAAGGCCTGCCCTGATAAGTTCCTTCCCTAACTGTGAGTTGAGGGTTGTCAATATTTTGACTCCAAAAATCAGCAAAGTTAGGACTGTCCATAACCCTCCAACCACTCACCGAAGTTTCAGGAGAAACATACAGTTTATAAGTAACAATAATGGCTTCGTTGAGATAGGGATTTGCTTTTGAAACTTCAGCCACCAAATGTATATCGCCTTCTGAAACTATTTCATTGCTGTCGCCATCACGTGGCTGGTCAACAGCAGCTACTACTTCAACATCAATGGGTACGGTTTTATAAATTTGACCGTCAATTTCTATGGAAGCCTGCCCAATAGTAAAAGTTCCACGGGCGGTAGGCGAAAGAAAATAAGTAAATGTTTTTGAATAGGTGCGCTGCCCGTTAATCCACATATTGCTCACCGACTGATTGGGGCCAGCCACTACTCTGAATCCGGCAAAATTGGGCGGCTGAAAGTTATCGCCGTCTTTATTCATCTCAAAATCAACCCGCAGGCGCTCATTCACCCCCAGCTTTTCTTTACTCACTTTGGCCACAAAAGTTACCTGAGCAAATACAGGACTTGCCATTAGAAACAGTGCTGCAAGAAGTATGAGTTTTGCTTTCATCTTGATTAGATTACACTTGCGAATTTAAACTTTGTTTTTTCTCCATAGTATTAATCTTTACTTAAAAAAAGTAAAAATATTTCTAAACATCTTACTACCAGTCCCTTTCCGGTTGTACTCTGGAGCCTTTTTGCCTTTCAGCATTGATTTTTTCCTGAACTTTTCGCTCTTCATTGTTCATGGCTTCCAGCAAACTTTGAATTTGCTGCGGCGAAAGTCTTCCTTCTCTGGGTTCAGGCTGCCCTTGGTTGTCGCCTTCCTGTTCATCGGCTTGACTTTTCTCAGGCGATTGCTGTTCCTGCTCACCTTCATCACCTTTATCTTCACTATCGCCATCTTGACTGCCTTGATCTTGCTCTTCATTGCTGTCGCCTTCCTGCTGTTCCTCTTGATTCTCATCTTGCTGGTCGTCGTCACTACCGCCATCATCGCCATGTTCTTCCAGCATTTTTTTAGCCAATGCCAGATTGTAGCGGGTTTCTTCATCTCGAGGGTTGTTGCGCAACGCATTTTTATATGCTTCCACAGCGGCTCGGTATTGTTTTTCATTCATAAAAACATTGCCCAAATTGTGATAAATCTTGTGTTTTTCTTCCTTGGTTTGAGCCACTTCGGCAGCTTGTACATACCGTTTTCCGGCTTCGGCATTTTTTCCTAAACTGTAGTAGGCGTTTCCTAAGTTGTATTTTGCTTCGGTGTTTTGAGGGTCGCTGGCAATGACTCTTCGCCATTTCGCTTCCGCGGAAGCGAAATCTCCTTTTTCAAAATCTCTCTGGGCTTGCGACAGCAACTGCTGATTTTCTTTTGCACGCGCCTGCACTTCTTTGGATTGTGAAAAACCAAAAAAGGAAATAAACAGTGCTATGAAAAGAAAGCTTACTCTCATTATTTTTTTTCGTTAAACAGATTTAATTTAGTTAACCAACTTGTTTTTCGCTCCAGAAGGAAAATATCCAGAAAAAGCAGTAAAAGTGCCACACCCAAAAACCACTGATATTGATTTTTAAACTCGGCAAACTGCACCGTTTCAAAGGCTTCTTTATCTAGGGTGTCTAAAAACTTAAGCACCTCATCCACCACTTGTGAGGTGGTATCGCCATAGAGAAAAATACCTCCTGTAATTTCAGAAATCTGCCTTAAAATGTCTTCTTCCATTCGGGTGATAACGCGCTCGCCGTTTCTGTCGCGCATATATTCCAGCAGCACCCCGTTGCGTTTGATAGGAATTGGTCCTCCTGTGGAAGTGCCCACAGCAACAGAAATTATATTTATGCCTTCATTGGCGGCTTCATTTGCATACCCCTCTACATTGCCCTGATGGTCTTCTCCATCTGAAATGAGAATGACCACCCGGCTTGTTTCACTACCGTTTGTAAAATAGGTTTTTGACAAATCAATGGCTTCTGCAATGGCAGTACCTTGTGATGAAACCATTTCGGTATTCATCGCGCTAAGGAACATGCGCGCCGCATTATAATCGGTCGTGATGGGCAATTGTGGAAATGCACTTCCTGCATATCCAATGATACCCACTCTGTCGCCACCCAATCTGTTGAGCAATTGGTGGACAATTTGTTTTGATTTTTCAAGCCGGTTGGGGGCAATATCTTCTGCCAGCATACTTCGGGAAACATCTATAGCAAAAACAATATCTACACCTTCGCGATTGATTTCTTCCATTCTGCTGCCCATTCTGGGATTGACTAAAGCTCCTACTAAAAAGGCAAGTGCCAAACAGAAAATAATAATTTTCAGTAAAGGCTTGATGTTGGATTTTAGCGGACTGAGTTTTTCAAGAGCTTCGTTTTGTGCAAAACGCTTTTGGGCTCTTCTTTTCCAGAGCTGTACCCCAAAAAACAGCAGAAGCACCACCGGAATTATCGCCAGGAAATACAGATAGTATGTTTCTTCAAGTTGGTACATTTTTATACAAAACTTCTAAATAAGGTAAAACGCAACAAAAACTCCATCAACAATAATACAGCGCCCAGCAGTATTAAAGGACGAAACATTTCTTCGTAAGAGGTGTATTGAAACTCTTCAATTTCAGTGCGCTCCAGCTTGTTGATTTCTTCATAAATTTCTTCCAGTTTGGTGGTTGATCCGGCTCTGAAATATTTCCCTCCGGTGACTCTTGAGATTTCTTTCAGTAACTCTTCATCAATGACCACTGGTACGTTAGCATATCTAAATGTTCCGTTGGGATTGATGGCCACGGGCGACATAGCCATTCCGGTGGTGCCAATGCCAATGCCATATACTTTTATATCAAATGCCAGTGCCAGTTCGGTGGCAATCATAGGGTCGATGTATCCGGTGTTGTTTACGCCGTCTGTAAGGAGAATCACCACCTTGCTTTCAGAAGGGCTGTCTTTAAGGCGGTTGACGGCGGTTGCCAGTCCATCGCCAATAGCAGTACCATCATCGATAGCGTTGCCATAAGTGATGCTGTTGATGGCATTTACCACTACATTTTTATCGCTCGTCAACGGAACCATAGTATAGCTTTCGCCGGCATAAATAACGATGCCAATGCGGTCATTGGGTCTGTCCATCACAAAATTGGAAGCTACTTTTTTTAGGGCTTCCAAGCGGTTGGGGCTTAAATCGCGAGCCAGCATACTGCCCGAAACGTCCATTGCCATAACAATATCAATTCCTTCGGTGGTTTTTATTCTGGAATTGGTATCGACATTTCTGGGGCGTGCCATAGCGACTATAAACAACGACAAGGCTGCCAAACGCAGTACAAAAAGCACAGGTCTTAATTTTGCCAACCAGTTTGAACTTCTTTTAAAACCTTTAATTGCTGAAAGTTTAACGGCTGCGGTGGTTTGTTTTCGTTTCCATAAATACCAAGCTATGGCCACCGGCAGTGCCAGAAACAGCCAAAAAAACTCGGGATTTACAAATTCAAAATACAAGGGTATCATCGTTGTCTTATTACTTCAATTTCTACTGAATTTAATATTCTTTCTCTTATTTGACCCGCATAAAAGTTTTCCTTGTCTGTTACGATAAGAATTTCCTGAATGCTTCCATCTTGAGCGAATATGATGAGTTCATAGTTACTTTTGTTTTTCTTAAATCGGTTTTTACCTAAATGGACATTAAATTCGCCGGAGGCTTTTACACCCACAACTCCTTTTTCTGTTGTAAAGGGTTCATCCATGACAATCAAATTGGTTGCTCCGGCCTCTTCAAGCAGTACAAGCTTTTCTTCTAAAATTTCTTCCAAATTGACCTGAGAAATATCTGAGACTTTGGCCGCTCCAACATACACATAGATTTCTTTTTGAATGTCTCCAAAGGTGAAGATGTCATCTAAATCTTTTGAAATCACAAAGTCCTCTTCAGTAGATTTTCTCACCAATACCTCAGGAGTTTCAAGAATAACCGCCGGGCTTCCATATTCACTTTTTACCCAGGTGCCTTCAAGCAGTGATTTGGTGTAATTTCCAAAGACTTTATCCTTTACGGCTTCAACTCCAAAAATTACTGAAAGTGTTATGATTGCCAGCACCAGCACAGATGCTATTGATGCTAGAATTACTTTTACTTTCTTTTTCTTCTTTTTCTTCAACAACTCTTCCTGATAGAGTGCATCTTTCAATTTTTCTTCTTCGCTGGGCTCAGGAATAGACTCGTGTGTAACTTTGATGATTTCTTCAATTTCTGTACGGTCGAGTTGTGCCTGACCACTTTCCATCTGCATTTTAGCAAATTTGATAAGGTCGGCTCGCTTTAAAATTTCTCTGAGTTTATAAATGGTTTCCTTGTCAAACTCAAGTTTTCCGGCATCTTTTTTCAACTCCAGTTTGGCGATAAGCTCGTCTGTGGTACTTTCAAGAGCTGCTTCATCTACTTCACGGTCGAGGTAGCGTTTTACAATTTCGGTGAGTGATGAATAGTAATCCTTCACCCGGTTTTCCTTCAAAAACTCTGAATTGTCGAGTGACTGAAGAGCTACCAAAGCTTCTTCAAACGGTGGTAATTGGCGACGTGCTTCTTCTATTTTTCGCTTTTGGCGAACTATCAAATAAATCACTCCGGCTATTACAGCTGCAATCAATAAAATCCAAAGCAGGTATTTCAGCCAATTGGTTTTTACAGGCGGCACATCCATCAGTGGTTTGATGTCAAACATGGGCTGCTTGAGGGTGTCCACAACCACATCGGCAACTTCTACCAAAAGTGTGTCTGTATAAAAAACACGTTCATTAATAAGCACACGCTGTTGCGGAAGCACATACCGTCCGGAATCAAACTGAGTAAGCCCATATTTTTTTATCAATCGGGTTTTATCGCTTTCAAAAGTGGTATCTGCGGGATAAAACTCAATAACTTCGAGAGGAAGAAAGGTTTGCCCTTCGGGAAATTGAACCGTTTCTGTAGAATCTATTTTTACCTCAATGCTGTAGATAAATTCTTCACCAATGCGCAGTGAAGTGGTATCGAGCGTGGCTTTTACCTGGGAAAAAGCTTGAAAAGAAAAAAACAAAAACAACCCAAGCACTACTGATTTTAATCTGAGCGTGTTGCCGGTTTTTGAGTATGTTTTTTTCAATCGATTCATTTATCCTCTTTGCTTAAAATAAGACATTAGTTTTTTAACATAACTTTCATCCACTCTGCAATTCATAGTTCCTGCACCACTTTTTCTGAAAGCTTCTTTGAAAAAATTCACTTTTTCAATGTAATATTTTGAATAGTTGGCTCTTACTTTTTTGGAAGTGGTGTCAACCAAAACTTCTTCACCGGTTTCTTCATCTTCGGCTACAATAACTCCCAGATTGGGTATCTGTTCTTCTCTTTGGTCATAAATGCGAATGCCGGTCAGGTCGTGTTTTTTGGCCGCGATTTTTAAAGAGCTTTCATAGTTTTCATCGGTTATAAAATCTGAAATCACAAAAGCGATGGCTTTTTTCTTAAGTACATTGGCTAAAAACTGCAATGCCTGATCAATATTAGTTTTTTTGCTTTGTGGTTGAAATTCTATAAGTTCTCTAATGATACGCAACACGTGAGACTTTCCCTTTTTAGGTGGAATGTAAAGCTCTATCTGGTCTGTAAAAAGTGCCAACCCTATTTTATCGTTGTTTTGCAATGCCGAAAAAGCTAGTGTGGCGGCCACTTCGGTTATGATTTCATTTTTAAATTGTTTGGTTGAACCAAAAATTTCAGAACCGCTAATGTCAACCAACAGCATTAAAGTAAGTTCTCTTTCTTCTTCAAAAACTTTTACAAAAGGCTCGTTGTATCTGGCGGTAACATTCCAATCGATATTCCTTACATCATCTCCAAAATAATACTGCCTTACTTCACTAAAGGTCATTCCCTTTCCTTTAAAAGCACTGTGATATTCCCCGCCAAAAAGGTTGTTGCTCAACCTGCGGGTTTTGATTTCAATTTTGCGTACTTTTTTGAGAAGCTCTTTAGTATCCATTTTCCTCTCCCTAAATCCCTCTCCAAAGGAGAGGGACTCCGCTGTTTTCTTTAAATTAAGTTCCTATGATTCGTCGGCGGAATTTATTTATATTGCCACTCTCTTCTATTTACCAACAACTATTAACAAATTTATGGTACTTCAATCTGATTGACAATTTTGTTAATCAAATCCTCAGATGTGATGTTTTCGGCTTCAGCCTCATAGGTAACCCCTATTCTGTGGCGCAGCACATCGTGTACCACGGCTCTAACGTCTTCAGGAATTACATAGCCTCTGCGCTTGATAAAGGCATAGCATTTTGAGGCGATGGCTAGGTTGATGCTTCCTCGTGGTGAAGCGCCATATTGAATGAGTGGTTTGATTTCGGCCAGGTTGTATTTTTCGGGATTTCGTGTGGCAAATATGATGTCAAGTATGTATTTTTCTATTTTTTCGTCCATATACACCTCACGAGCTGCATTTTGTGCTCGCAGGATTTGCTCCAGGGTTACCACTTGATTTACTTTACTGAAGCTCTCTTTCAGGTTTTGCCTAATGATAAGTTGTTCTTCAGCAAGCTGAGGGTAGTTGATAACTGTTTTTAGCATAAAACGGTCCATTTGCGCTTCTGGAAGCGGGTAGGTTCCTTCCTGCTCAATGGGGTTCATGGTTGCCATAACAAGAAAAGGCCTGTCTAACGCATAGGTTTCTTCACCAATGGTCACTTGTTTTTCCTGCATGGCTTCCAGCAAAGCCGATTGCACTTTGGCAGGCGCACGGTTGATTTCATCGGCCAGTACAAAATTGGCAAAAATGGGTCCTTTTTTGATGCTGAAATCGTTGAGTTTCATGTTGTAGATAAGCGTTCCTATTACGTCTGCAGGAAGCAAATCGGGTGTGAACTGAATACGGCTGAAGGTGCCGTGAACAGCCTGAGAAAGCGTGTTGATGGCAAGTGTTTTTGCAAGCCCGGGAACACCTTCAAGCAGGATGTGCCCTTGCCCTAATAAACCGATAAGCAATCGCTCAACCATATATTTTTGGCCAACAATCACTTTATTCATCTCCATTGTGAGAACATCAACAAAAGCACTTTCTTTCTCTATTTTTTCATTCAAAGCTCCAATGTCTATTGTTGCAGTATTTTCTTCCATAATCATTGATTTTTGTTGCGGTTTTATGAGGATGCAAATTGAAAAATTATAACCATTTATCTTGTTAACAATTGGTTAAAAATAAAACGGGTAGTGCCTGCAGGCACTACCCGTTTTATTTTGAATTTTTAGAAAGCACTAGAGCAACTCTATTGTTCCGAGATCAGTGACATTTCCGGTTGTTACCTCCACGTCATCAATAACAACATCCTGTAATCCGGATGCTGCCTCAGGCTCGATGGTTACAGTATATGTACCTTCAGGAACACCGTGCAACATAAAGTTGCCGTCTGCATTGGTATAGGCAGATATCGTGTCAGTTCCATTATCAGCTGTTACTAACACCTGAACTCCAAGAGGCAGTACAGTTCCGGAAATAGCCCCGGATTCTGCAACAGTACTTAATCTTATTACAGGTTTTAATAAATAACTGCCGTTTCCTTGAACAACAATAGACTCTTCAACATCAAAGTCGAGTATATATTCATATAAAATACCCGGTTCAAGTGTTTGGTTAACCTGGAGTTTCAAACCGGATTGTTGTGCACTTGGAGTTTGCAAAGGATAGGTTTGTCCATCCACTACAACAGTGTTTTCATCACCCAAAACCAATCTGATTTGAGAAATAAATCCTGAAGGGATTTCTTCATCGGCCAACAAAACAGTTACTCCTCCTGTTAGTTCCAATAAATCATAAATTCCGGCATTTATTTCTCCAATAGAAGCCTCTTCGTTATTACTGTTTATCTTTATGTCCTGAACATCTATATAAACATGCTCATAATCGCCCGGAGCATCCGTTAAACTTACCATGATTCTTGAAGTTTGCTCCTGACTGTTTTCATCACTGCTACAAGCGGTAAAAAATACCGTTGCTAATGCTAAAAAACTGATTTTAAATAACTTTTTCATATTACTTCACTTTTATGGTTAATTGTTAATGACTAAAATAACTTTGATATTTTGATGAAATTATTTTTTTAACAAACCTTAACTCGGTGCTTAACTAAAATTTAACTGCTGATTTAACCATAAAAAACGCTAATTTTATGACACCCAAACAGATAAAAATGACATTAAAAACAGTACTAATAACAGGAGCTACTTCGGGAATAGGGTTGGCTGTGGCAAATCTTTTTGCAGAAAATAATTTTCGTTTAATCCTTTGCGGAAGAAGGCTTGACCGGCTGAAATCTCTGAAATCTCAACTTGAAAAAAACACAGAAGTTCACATTTTGGCATTTGATGTAAGAAATCGGGTTGATGTTCAAAATGCAATAGTTAACCTGCCGGCTGAATTTTCAAAAATTGACATTTTAATAAACAATGCCGGCAATGCGCACGGGTTGGATTTTTTTCAGGAAGGAAGCCTTGATGACTGGGATGCGATGATGGATATTAACGTAAAAGGGCTTTTATATGTCACCAAAGCGGTTTTACCTTCAATGCTTAAACACAACTCAGGTCATATTATCAACATTGGGTCAACAGCTGCCAAGGAAGTATATCCCAAAGGCAATGTGTATTGCGCCAGCAAAGCGGCCGTTGATGCCATCAACGAAGGACTGCGCATCGACCTGAACGGTACCGGCATAAAAGTAGGTGCTATTCATCCCGGACTTACTAAAACTGAATTCAGCGAAGTGCGGTTTAAAGGTGATAAAGAAAAAGCGGAAAAGGTATATCAAGGCTATCAGCCATTGCTGCCGGAAGACATTGCAGAAATTATACTTTTTGCGGTTACCAGACCCAAACATGTCAACATAGCCGATTTGGTAGTAATGAGTACTGATCAGGCAAACAGTACTATAGTTAATAAGGGATAATTTAAAAATGAGATTCCTCCCGATAGCTATCGGGATGGGAATAAGATATGATTAACAAACGTCTTCTAATCAAAAATTTATTGGCTCACAATGATGAGTGCAGTTTTTATGACAAGAAGTTGCGACTGGATTTTAGCAATAAAGAAGGAAAGGCCAAGTTTTTAAAACACATTTGTGCACTTAGCAACTCAAACCCCAAAAACAATTCGTACATCATTGTGGGAGTAGACGACAGCACTAATGACATCGTGGGCGTGGACTTTTTTGACGACAGTAAAATTCAAAATCTGGCCAATGCCTATCTCGACAATGCACCTTTGATTTCTTATGAAAATATTCCGTTTCCACACTTGCCGGAAGGGAAAGTAGTGGGATTGGTAACCATTCGTCCTAACAATAAAATTACCTCGCTCAAAAAAAACATCTGGAAATACTGGGGCGGCAGTGTTTTTTTAAGAGACGGAAGCATCTCAATGCCTAAAGTGTTTGACATAGAAATCAAAGATGTTAATTCAGCTATTGTTGCCGAAATTGAAAATCACGCAAAAAACAACATCAAACTCACCCTGGACGGTGTAATGGATTTTGTGGTAAACAGACATAAAGACTTAGATGCCCACTATAAAGTTTTCAAAGAAATATTTGTAGTGTGCTGGGCAGGGATTCCAAAAAAAGTTAAAACCAACACCTTCTATTCGCGGGTAGATATTGAATTAATCAATGAGCAGGTGCGTTTGTTTTATTCGGCTTTGGATGAAATTTCCATCGAATTTACAGACGATTATTTTAAAATTGTGGAATATGTAAGGCTGGGGCTGCATTCAGATTCAAGATATTATCCATTAGAAGAGTTGACCATTATTTTTAACGAAAACGGTTCCTACACTATTGACAGCAATCTTATTTTTGAACCTCCATTGTTTGATAAAAAAACGCTGTTTCATATATACAACAGCAACAATGCTTTGATTGAAAAATTAAAAAAGAATATTACATTAACTCCCAGAGAGGAAAAAGATATGACCAACCTGCCGGCTACTTATTTGTTGTGCTACCTCAACGAATTTGAAGAAGCCAAAGAAAAACTGGAAGAGGCAAAACCTTTTATAAGAGAATATGATGAAAAAATATATTCATCATATAAAGAAGCGATGCGAATTTTAAGAAAAGTAAATTACAATTAAAATGAGAACACTGGTTATTGGCGACATACACGGCGGTTTTAAGGGACTGGAACAAGCGCTTAAACGTGCAAAAATCAACCCTGATGACCATCTGATTTTCTTAGGCGACTATGTGGACGGCTGGAGTGAAAGTGCCGAGACAGTTGATTTTTTAATAGAACTGTCAAAAACACAACCTACCACTTTCATTCGCGGAAATCACGACGATTTGTGTCATAAATGGATTGCTCAAGGCGAAATGCCCCAGCTTTGGGTACAACAGGGCGGGCTGTCAACCATAGAAAGTTACAAGAAAACAGGTCTGAAAAAAGCTGAAACCCACCTGCCTTTTTATGAAAAACTGGTGAGTTATCACATAGACAAAGAAAACCGTCTTTTTATCCACGCCGGATTTCAAAACCAAAAAGGCCCTTGGCACGAATATTATGAAACCACTCCCTACTGGGACAGAACCTTGTGGGAACTTGCTCTGGCTGTTGATAAAAATTTAGACCCGGACAATAAATTCTATCCGGAACGACTGAAAATTTTTGAAGAAATCTATTTAGGGCACACACCTGTAACCCGCATTGGCAAAACAACTCCCGTAAAAGCGGCAACTATCTGGAATGTGGATACCGGGGCGGCTTTTAAAGGTCCGGTAACTATTATGGATATTCTAACCAAAGAATTTTGGCAAAGCGACCCTGTATGGATGTTATATCCAACCGAAAGAGGAAGAAATGTATATTAACCATTTAAAAAATACCTATTTTAGCACCTGGAATTTAAACCCAATTTCTATGAAGAAAACAGCTTTAATTCTAATTGCTTTCATTTTATCTTTCAAACTGACAGCACAAGAATTTCCAAATAATGAAATAAAACTCAATATTGCCAATGTTATTGCCGTTGCATCCGTAGAGGTTGGCTATGAATTCCTTTTTGACTACAGTCAGTCAATCGATGTTGAGTTAATGATCAACGACCGTTTTAATTTTTATAGTGAAGAAGGCTCTAAAAAATTCAGCACCAGCAGTATAAAATTGGGGTACAACTACTACTTCGGAACTGAAAACCCGGGTTCAGGATTGTATTTTAATCCTTTTGTGAAATACCGTTTTGGTGATTTTGAAGAGGTAATAAGCGACAACAGTTTTTTCCCTCCAATGGTTGAAGAGGTAAATGTAGATATGAATTCTTTTATTATCGGATTGGGTTCCGGTTATAAATGGAATTTCAGCAATTCATTCATTATTGCTGTTTATGGAAGTATTGGTAGAAACTTTAGTGATGAGGTTCAAGAGCGTTTTCAGGCTATAGAGTTTCACGCCGGAGTGGGTGTGGGATACCGGTTTTAATTATTCCGGCTGTAATGACACATCCACCGTTTGGGGAATTACATGACAAGGGTCTGAAGTTACTGTAATCGTTTCCGAAACATAGGTAACATATCCCTCTCCTGAAACGGTAATAATATAATCGCCCTCACGCTCCCAGGCTCCTGCAAATGCGGGCGGGTTAAAATTAATCAGTTCGAGAATTTCTGTATAGTTTCCATCTTGTGCAACCACAGTAATACCTTCACCTAAATAGTTATTAGTCAACGCATCACGTACATTGACATTCAATCCGGCTCTGGCTTCTTGGGTACAGTTTATATCATCATTTTCGCGACAGCAACAAATTGCCAGAAAAAATAAACTAAAGACAACTAGAGATTTCATTACCTTGGATGTTTCTGTCAAAGTTAGTAAAATTGAAGCTTTGTTTTTAAACAATCTAAAAAATAAAACCTGCTCAAAATGAGCAGGTTTTATTCAGCTTTTTACTGAGAAGCATTTTACAAATCAAACTTAATTCCCTGTGCTAAAGGCAGCTCAGTGGTATAGTTGATGGTGTTGGTTTGTCTTCTCATATAGATTTTCCAGGCATCGCTTCCGCTTTCACGGCCGCCACCGGTTTCTTTTTCACCACCAAAAGCACCGCCTATTTCTGCTCCTGAAGTGCCTATGTTTACATTGGCAATACCGCAATCGCTTCCGGCATGTGACAAAAAGGCTTCAGCCTCACGTAAATTGTTAGTCATAATTGCCGAAGACAATCCTTGATTTACACCGTTTTGAATTTCAATGGCATTGTGAACATCGCCGCTGTATTTTAGCAAGTACAATACCGGAGCAAAGGTTTCATGCTGTACAATTTCAAAATGATTTTGAGCTTCGGCAATGGCAGGTTTTACATAGCATCCGCTTTCATAGCCTTCGCCTTCAAGCACGCCGCCTTCAACGATGATGTTTCCGCCTTCTGCTACTACTTTTTCAAGGGCTTCACGGTACATTCTTACAGCATCTGTATCAATCAATGGCCCCACGTGATTGTTTTGATCTAAGGGGTTGCCAATGCGCAATTGCTCATAAGCTCCCACAAGGGCTTCTTTTACTTGGTTGTATATTGACTCGTGAATTATCAGTCTTCTTGTAGAAGTACATCGTTGTCCGGCTGTTCCAACGGCACCAAAAACAGCACCAATTACAGTCATTTTGATATCAGCATCAGGGGTCACGATAATGGCATTATTTCCGCCAAGTTCTAATAAAGTTTTGCCCAATCGTTCGGCAACTGTTTTGCCAACAATTTTTCCCATTCGGGTTGAGCCGGTGGCAGAAACCAAAGGCACTCGTCTGTCGGTAGTCATCATTTCACCCACTTTATAATCGCCGTTTATCAGGCAGGAAATTCCTTCGGGCAAACCGTTATTTTTAAATACTCTTGCAGCAATTAGTTGACAGGCCACGCCACAAAGCGGCGTTTTTTCACTGGGTTTCCAAACACACACATCACCGCAAACCCAAGCCAAAGCAGTATTCCATGCCCAAACAGCTACCGGAAAATTAAAAGCAGAAATAATCCCTACAACTCCCAGTGGGTGGTATTGTTCATACATGCGGTGTCCCGGTCTTTCACTGTGCATAGTTAGACCATGGAGCTGTCTTGAAAGTCCTACCGCAAAATCGCAGATGTCAATCATTTCCTGCACTTCGCCTAAACCTTCCTGATAGGATTTCCCCATTTCATAGGAAACCAATTTGCCAAGAGGTTCTTTCAAGCGACGAAGTTCTTCGCCAAACTGTCGCACAATTTCCCCTCGTTGTGGCGCGGGTTTTATACGCCAGGTTTTAAACGCTTCAGCAGCGGTTTTCATCACCATTTCATAATCATCTTCTGAGGTAGTTTTTACCTTGGCTATCAATTGTCCATCAACAGGTGAATATGAAGCAATCTCTTCGCCGGAAGAAAGCCAGTTATTTCCCGTAGAAGTTCCGTTGTTAACATTTTCAATTCCTAATTGTTGTAAGGCTTCGGCAATACCAAAGGCTGCAGCTGTTTTTGACATAGCTATGTTTTTATTTATTCAATATTAATTTGTTGCGAAGGTAAATATTATTAGCCCAATGCAAAAAGAAAAAGAGATTGTTTTAAGAGTATAAGTACTAATCTGTAAACCTCGGGTCGGTTTCCATCATGGTGCCACACTGGCTGCAGGTACGCAGTTTTTCAGAATTGTAAAAGGTCTTGAAATGCGGAAGGAAATCTTTTTCAACATCGTTCAATTCAAAGTAGACCTCATGAATTTTGTGGTTACAATTATCACAAAACCAAAGAAGTCCATCGGTAAACCCTTTTCCGGCACGCACGCGCTCAATTACCAGTCCTATAGAGCCTTCGCTGCGCACGGGTGAGTGAGGCACTTTTGCAGGGTGCAGATACATATCTCCTGCATGAAGTTCCATTTCTTTACGTTCACCATTTTCTTGTATGATTACCTTTATAGAACCCTCCAGTTGATAAAAAAGTTCCTCAGTTTCGTTGTAGTGATAATCTTTTCGGGCGTTTGGACCGCCAACAATCATAACTATATAGTCATCGGAAGCGCGGTACAAATTTTTATTGGCCACCGGCGGCTTAAGAAGTTCTCTGTTTTCTTCAATCCATCGATTGAGATTAAAAGGGGGTTGAATAGCCATTTCCTGTATTTTTAAGGTTTTTGTAAAAATACAGGAAATCTTGCTATTCAAAAAAAACTTGGGGCAAAAAAAGAGGTAGTTTATTTCAAATAAAATAATTGAGTAAAAAAGTAACGGCCTTGTTCATTTTGAAAAACCCCAAAACCGCTGTGAGTATAATTTCCTTCTATAATTTCTCTGTGTGAAGGGCTGTTTAACCATCCATTTACGACTGCTTCGGCATTTTCATAACCATAAGCAACATTTTCAGCCACTCTCACAGCGCCTCGACTTTTCATGCCTTCAGAACGAACGTGAAAGTTGTGGTGGTTAATTTGACTTAAAGAAATCATGTAATCTGTATGATCAACAGCATATGCTGAAGCATAAGCCTGATCCATAGTTAAAGGGTTTAAACCAACAGATACTCTGTGGTTGTTTATGAGGATTAAAATTTCCTCAGACATTTCAGCATCGTTTTTATGAACAATACTTAAATCAATTTCATAATTGATAGAATCATTTTGGTCCATATCATCTTTAGAGCAAGATGTAAAGAGCACAAGTACGGCTAGGACCAATAGTCCACGTAGTTTTGTTTCCATAGTATGTAGGTTAAGTTTGGGTACTTAATTGTATTAACTTTGGGAATTAATACACTCCAAATGTAAGAAAAAAAACACTACAAAACACACTTTGTCTTGTTTTTTGTGCATTTCATCGGTTTTTATCACATTTTGAACTACATTTTTCTTACATTTCTTACGACATTAACATTTGAAAACAACAGTATTTATGCAGAATTGTTAACTTTGAGATTCTAAACTGTATTTTATGCAAAATATCAAAATTTTAACATTTATTTTGTTGATTTTTGCCGCATGTAACGACAAAATGAACGATACCATCGATGAAAAAACGTCAAATTCGGAGACCGACTCGGAAAAAAATCAATTCGGAATTATTCTTCATGGGGGTGCTGGAACCATTTTAAAAGAGCATATGTCTGATTCTCTGGAAACTGCTTATAAAGAAGTTTTAGAAAAAGCTATTAAAACAGGTTATACAATTTTAGAAAATGGAGGTACAAGTTTAGAGGCCATTTCAGAAACCATAAAAATCATGGAAGATTCTCCCTTATTCAACGCCGGAAAAGGAGCTGTGTTTACACATCAAGAAACTAATGAACTCGATGCTTCTGTTATGGTGGGCAACACACTCGATGCTGGAGCCGTAAGTGGTGTCACCCGAGTAAAGAATCCCATTGACTTAGCTATAATGATAATGACAGACTCCCCTCATGTGATGTTGAGCGGCGAAGGTGCCGAGCAATTTGCTGCAGAAAAAGGTATCGAGCTGGTTGACCCGTCTTATTTTTATACTGAAAACCGCTTTCGCTCATTACAACGCATTAAAGCATCTGAAAAAACAGAACTTGACCACGACGGGAAAACATCCTTCATAAACAATGAAATAACCAATTCTAGATTTGGAACCGTAGGTGCTGCAGCTTTAGACAAACATGGCAATCTTGCGGCAGGAACCTCAACCGGAGGAATGACCAACAAACGATGGAACCGAATTGGCGATGCCCCCATCATTGGTGCAGGAACCTATGCCAATAATGCAACTTGTGCAGTATCCAGTACCGGCTGGGGCGAATTTTTTATCAGAGCGGTAGTTGCTCACGATATATCAGCTTTGATGGAATATAAAGGACTTTCTCTTAAAGAAGCTGCACGCGAAGTTATTCAAAACAAAGTGCCCGCCCTAGGCGGCGATGGCGGTATTGTAGCCATTGATAAAGACGGAAATATGGTAGCCGAGTATAATACCGCAGGCATGTACCGCGCCTCAATGAACTCAAAAGGTGAATTAATGATTGGTATCTATAAAGACTAAAATGAAAAGCTTCAAGCCCTATTATGCCGTTATTTTTGTTTCTAAAAAGAAGGAAAATATCCCAGAGTATGAACCTATGGCAATGGCTATGGTAAAATTAGCCAAAGAACAACCCGGTTTTTTGGGTGTTGATAGCGCTCAAGGCGAAATCGGACTAACAGTAAGCTACTGGAAAAATCTGGAGGCAATATCAAACTGGAAACAAAATACTGAACATTTGGTGGCACAGCAAAAAGGCAGGCAAGACTGGTATGAATGGTATGATGTAAAAATTTGCAAAGTGGAAAGGGAGTATAATTTTAATAAATAGGCATAACACTTGAGGGGTTTTACCAGTTTTTAAAAGGATTTTTGCTCAATTGCGAATTGTAATACTTTAAATCGCCGGTCACTTCTTTTCCCAACCAGAGTGGTTTTTTAATTACTTCATCTTCTGCGCTTAATTCGACTTCTGCAACAATCAACCCATTATTTTCGCCCGAAAAAACATCAACTTCAAAAAGGTGGTTGCCCACTTTTATTTCATAACGGGTTTTGTCAATCACACCCGGCTCACAAAGTTGCAACAACAGCTCTGCATCTTCAGGCGAAATTTCCTTTTCCCATTCCATTCTGGTTGTTCCTGCTTTGTTAGACAGGCCTTTTACGGTTAGAAACCCTTGGTTTCCTTTGATGCGAACGCGCACAGTGCGTTCAGGATGGGTGTTTAGGAACCCTTGTACAATTCGGGTGTGTTTAAAAGCTTCTTTCTTAAACGCATCTGAAGTGACTAAATATTTACGTTCAATTTCAAGCATTATTTGCAAGTTCTTTAATGATATGATTTTCTATGCGTGTTTCAAAATACTCAGAACGAGTAAGTACTATCATGGCTTTTGCAATAATTTCGGGGGATATAGTGCGGTATTTTTTTGGAACTATAGGATTTAAAAATTTTAATATGATACCGCCTATTTTTTCGCCAATTCTTTTTTCATTTCGCACACCCACAATTAAACCTGGCTGTAAAATATAGGTGTTCTTGAGGTTTTGTTTTATAACATCTCTTTCCATTTCGCCCTTGATTTTATTGTAAAAAATAGTGCTTTTTGTATTTGCACCCATTGCAGAAATAACTATAAAAGTATTGATGTTATTTTCTTTACACAGTTTTGCTGCAACAACAGGAATGCCATAATCAATTTTTCGGTAGGTTTCTTTGTCAGGTGTTTTGGCTTTTGTTGTTCCGACGCAGCAAAAAACCTCGTCAGCAAAAAAGATTTCTTTGTGCTTTTCCAACTCAAATAAATCAATTAAGTGCTCCTCCAGCTTTGGGTTTTTAAAGCCTACAGTGGTTCTGGAAATAACCTTGATTTTTTTATAATTTGGGTCAAACAGTAACAGGTTGAGCAAAATTCTACCCGTTAATCCGGTTGCGCCTAATAAGATTGCTGTTTTGTTCATGGACCTAAAATTAAAGTATTTTTGTGGTATGCACGACGAGATTCCCATCAGAAAAATTATCCACGTGGATATGGATGCCTTTTTTGCTTCCGTTGAGCAATTGGACAATCCTGAGTTGCGCGGCAAGCCAATTGTTGTTGGGGGCAGCTCTGAACGCGGCGTGGTGGCTGCTGCTAGCTATGAAGCCAGAAAGTTTGGTGTGCGCAGTGCAATGTCAGGGATGCTCGCTAGAAAATTGTGTCCTGATTTAATTTTTGTAAAGTCCAACTTTGACCGCTATAAAGAAGTTTCACAAAATATCAGGGCAATTTTTCTTGAATATACTGATTTGGTTGAGCCGCTTTCCCTGGATGAAGCTTATCTCGATGTGACTGAAAATAAAAAAGGAAACCCCAGTGCTTCGCTTATCGCGAAAGAAATCCGGCAAAAGATAGTTGAACAAACCGGGTTGACGGCGTCTGCAGGAATTTCCATCAATAAATTTCTCGCCAAAGTGGCCAGTGATATCAATAAACCCAACGGACAAAAAACAATTGGCCCTGAAGAAGTGTTGGGCTTTCTTGAGAATCTGGACATCCGGAAGTTTTATGGCGTGGGGAAAGTGACGCAGGAAAAAATGTACAATCTGGGCATCTTTACAGGCAAAGATTTAAAAAGCAAGTCACTGGAATACCTCACAGAAACTTTTGGAAAAAGCGGGGATTACTATTATTATGTAGTGCGCGGCATTCACAGAAGCGAGGTAAAACCCAACCGCATCAGAAAATCTTTGGGAGCTGAACGCACTTTTTTTGAAAACATCTCCTCAGAAATATTTATGCTGGAACGCTTACGAGACATTGCCGATGAAATCGAGCGTCGACTTAAAAAATCAAATGTCGCCGGCAAGACCATTACGCTGAAAATTAAGTACAGCGATTTTACTTTACAAACACGCAGTAAAACACTGCCTTATTTTATTTCAGATAAAGAATTGATTTTAGAAACGGTTAAAGAGCTTTTGTTTCAGGAAAGAACACTTGATTCTGTGCGTTTGCTTGGTATATCGCTTTCAAACCTCAATACCGATAAAAAAACAACAACCGCTTCCAAAAAGGAAACGGTTGTTGTGCAATTGAAATTTGAGTTTTGATTAAACTTGTGTTAGAATTTTATAATTTACCTAGATTGTATGTAAGATTAAAATAAGGAACTATAAAAGTGGCAGTTTCATTAAAATAGTTAGTAGTTCTACTGGTGTAAATACCACCAACAAATTCTATACGCTTCTTTTTCCAGCCTACACCAAAGTTTGTCGCAAAATAGAAAAAATCCTCTTCACTAAAAGAATGACCAATAATATTACCATCTTGGTAATAGGTGGTCTTTTTTGAATAATTGGTTCCGTTGTTTAGCATAGATTTTCCTGCTCTCACAAACAGTTCACTTTCTTTAAATACCGGAATGTGGTAATCCAGATAGATATGATGGTCTGTAATGAGTGTTTTTTTAGCAGGACTAAAACCAAACTCACCATCAATTTGATCATAAGTGTCTAATAAATAACCATATCTAAAGCTGTTTCCAAACCCTAAACTAAGGTTTTTGGTAATAAAAAAATGAACATCTAAGTTGAGTGCCAAACCTGAGTTTTGTTTTTCAATATTAACGGGCACATAAAAAGTTGGATCTCGTTTTGATAGATCATAAATGGGGGTAATTCTATATTCGCTTGCTACTTTAAAAAAGAGCTGCCCTTTTCGGTTTTCAGGAGAATACCATGCGGGATCTGAATTTTGGGCATATACAGAGGTTGAAAAAAATGTGATTGGGATTAAAAATAAAAAGTATAATTTCATAGTTGAAAAGTTTGTAGTTCATAGTAGTATTTATAGATATAAAGAAAAGCTACCACCACTTACGATGGTAGCTAAAATAAACTTTAATTCTTAACATTAAAAATTATATTTTATACTGGCACCATTATAACTATATGAATAAATACTTGGTAAATTATATGGATTGCTAGATATATTGCCATTGAGCATTACACTATGGTATGGGCTTTCCCAAGAACGATAATATACATTTCTGGACTGACCATTAGAAAAGGGAAAAGTTTCCGCCTTTACGGGAGCTGGCCAACCATCTTTTTCAAAAATTACATAAAAAATAATATTTGCGTTAGAATTATTGGGAGTTGTTAAATAAAAATTCACCGTTCGTTCGGTTTGGTTATTTACCCAGCTTCTTTTAAAAACCCCCATTTCTTTCCCTAGATAGTTGTAACAATTTACAGAGCCATAGATATAGTCACCACAGTCCCCGCTATGCTGTGGCGGGGAGGGTAGTGAAAACCCCTGAAAATGTACTCTGGAACGACCGGGCCATGGTTCTTTGTGATGTTTAACGGTCATCTTATTTATTCTTGCAGTGTAGCTTCCACTTCCTCCATTATTACCACTATTATAATCACAGGGAGCATGATTATTAAATTCACAAGGACTCAATTCCATAATAATTAAATAATTTTCTCCAACAAGTTCTGGGGTTAGAGTTTCTTCTATTTGTACAGTCGAGCCATTAATTTTTTCATAACCTTTATACACTTTTGTATAATCTTCAACATCTTCTATTGCAATAATTAAATTTGAGGTTTCTATGGTTTGTTCTAGAACAAATTCTCCAGCATTTTTGTATGTTAAAACCGGATGCCAGTCCTCCTCCTCTTCTAAACCAATAAAAGCATCTAAAGAAATTAAAACGTTTTGTATTAAACTGTTATTCTCTAAATGGTTATTTTCAACCAACATATTTTCAAATAAATATTTTGCAGAGATAACAATTTCATCATCTTCATTAACTTCTAAGGTTCTTACTATTTCACTAATTTCTGAGTTGAAATTTAAAAGCCCATCTGCAATTGTAAATAGATGCGCCCTTTTGTAATCAATTTTTTCATCCAAACTAGCTTCATTATTGAGTTTTTGATAATTATTATTTTCATTAACAACTACTTGGCTTTCTATGATATGTTCTTCTTTCTCACACGAAGTTAAAAAAACTGTCCCAAGCAAACAGCTTAAAAATAAAATTTGTTTTTTCATATTTATAAAATTTTTGATAAGTAATGAAGAAGGATTTTTCAATAGCACTTCTCCCGTTGGTTAATAAATTGTTAGTTCCCATTTCATAAATGAAATGACTTACTTGAATGTCATTCAGTATTACCAAATGTGTACACTCTATTAAACTTATTTGCTTCTATTTTAAAAACTGATTTCTTTTCTTACAGTATATCAAAGTATCTGTAAAAGTTACTTCTAGCTAGAGTTTGAAGCACTGTTCAATTCATTGGGGATGAATTCTATTTTTTGAAAAGTAAATTTGGGCTATTTTAAACAATATAAATATGTTATTACAGATATATATTATGTGGTTTCAAACATATTTTAATATATTTGATTAAATTTAATCCTATGATTAAGCATAAGCTCATTAATAAAAGAAAAGAAAAAGGTTTAACTCAAGAAGAAATGGCCATTCAGTTGGGTATTGAACAATCTCAATACAACAGGAGAGAAAACGGTGCTGTTCAAATCACAAAAAGTGAATGGTCAAAAATGGCTAAAATATTAAACACACCACTCGAAGAAATTTATGAACCTCACGATGGTGTGTATGTTATAAATAATGAAAACGCAAATGGTAATTTTGGAAACCATAACACATATATTGCTCAATCTGAATATGCATTTGAAACTTTAAAAAAATACATTGATAAACTCGAGAATGATAACAAAAGACTTAATCTGGAGGTTGAAAGATTAAGAAAAGCTAAATAACCAATTACTGAAGACTTTAAACACAAAAAACAACCGCTTCCAAAAAGGAAACGATTGCCGTGCAATTGAAATTTGAATTTTAATTAAGCCTGAGAAACCCGTAAAGTATTCACCATACCTTTTTCAACAATGGGCATCGCGGCAAGATTAATCAAGTAATCGCCTTTTTGTACAAATTCTTTTTCAAGTGCAATTTGATTAACGTCGTCAACGGTTTCATCAGTACTTACATATCTGTCATAGTAAAATGCTCTTACACCCCACAGCAGATTCATTCTGGTAATGATGTTTTTGTTTGAACTAAATACCAAAATATGTGCATTGGGTCTCCACGCTGAAATTTGAAATGCGGTGTAGCCACTATTTGTTAACGTACAAATAGCTTTGGCTTCAATTTCGTTTGCCATTAAAGCCGCGTGATAACAAACCGATTTGGTGACATATCTGATGGTTTTAATTTGCGGCGGTTCTTGAGGCACTCTGATAAGATGAGAGTTTTCTACAGTTTTAAGGATTTTTGCCATAGTCTCCACCACTTGCACAGGGTAGTTCCCAATAGAAGTCTCTCCGGAAAGCATCACAGCATCTGCACCGTCCATCACCGAGTTGGCTACGTCGTTTACCTCAGCCCGGGTGGGTGTGAGCGAGGTTATCATGGTTTCCATCATTTGGGTGGCAATAATTACCGGAATGCGCGCATTTTTAGCAACCAGTACCAGTTCTTTTTGAATGAGCGGCACCTCATTTGCAGGAATTTCGACTCCCAAATCACCGCGTGCAACCATCAAACCATCACAATGAGCGATGATTCTCTTAATATTTTTCACGGCTTCCGGCTTTTCGATTTTGGCAATCACCGGAATTTTGTATTTTGAATGTTGTTTTATAAGGTCATTTAAAATTTTCAAGTCGTCTGCGTCTCTTACAAAAGAAAGTGCTATCCAATCCACTTCTTGTTCAATGGCAAAAATGGCATCTTGTATATCTTTTTCGGTCATCGCCGGAAGTGATATTTTTGTGTTGGGCAGATTGACTCCTTTTTTGGAACGCAACGGCCCACCTTGAACTACTTTGGCCTTTACTTCATTTTTACCATTGGTTTCAATAACTTTAAAATGAAGCTTTCCGTCGTCAAGCAAAATCATTTCTCCGGGTTTTACGTCCTTCGGAAAGGTGTCATAATTCATATAAACCCGTTGGGCGTTTCCTTCAAATTCATCGCCTGTACAAAATAAAATTTTATCGCCCGGTTTAACAACAACCTCTTCTTTCATCATTCCCACTCTAAGCTTGGGCCCCTGAAGGTCTGCTAGTATAGCAGGTGTAAAATCAAGAGAAGCGCCTATTTCTCTAATAGTTTCAATCCGTTCTTTTACATTGGTATAATTAGCGTGTGAAAAATTAACCCTAAACACATCTACCCCAGCAAGTATCATTTGTTTGATAGTTTCTTTGCTTTGAGTAGCGGGTCCAAGAGTGGCAACTATTTTGGTTTTTTTTCTTTCCGGCATTAGTCAAAATTTAAATTGGTTTTTGATTTTAAATGGTTTGTGTCCACCTGATAAGCGGTTACAATTGATGGTGTTTTATTAAGTTTTGCAACCAGATTTTGTTCGTAAAAGTCCGTTTCGTCTGAAACTATTTTTAAAAAAAATTCTGTTTTTTTGAATTCAGGGAGTAAATAGTATGTTTTTTCTTCGTTATTGGTTTCAAACAAACTTCCGGCACTGGTAATTTTTTCTTCTACAGATTTGAATATATTACTTATAAGATAAAAAGTGTCTTCTCTCTCAATGTCATGATATTCAAAAATTGAAAAGGTAATGTGTCCTTCTTTTTTAAAAAAATCGAGGTCGTTATCTTTTCTTCTAAAATTTGTTTTTAAGTGTTTATTGATTAAAAATGCAAGCTTATAATCTTCCACATTACTGTGAATGGCTATAAGCAGGTAGTCATCTTCGGCTATTAGCCCCAATTGATGTCGTTGCATAGTTTTTAAGCAATAATCCGTAAAGATAAGGCATATCGATTCATGTAGAAAAAAGCCAATGTAAAATTTTTATTAAATGGAATTTAGCTTTTTTCGCCGGTATTGTCTTTATTAATTTTGCTTTGCAGCTTATAATATGCTCTTTTTGCCGCGCGCTCTTCAGCTTTTTTCTTGGATGTAGCACGTGCTTTTGCAGCTATAGCTCCCTCGATTTGTAACTTTACTGCAAAATGTTTTATGGTGTCATTACCTGTGTCATCATAAACTATAAATTCAAATTTTTTCTTGTTTTTTTGACACCATTCTATAAGCAAGCTTTTGTAACTGGTTATTTTTCCTTCCAGTTTTTCAATATCCACATAGGGCTTAATAACTCTTTTATGGATAAATTTTTCACACTGCTTAAATCCTTTGTCCAGATATATTGCGCCAATTAGTGCTTCAAAAATATTTCCGTGAATATTAAGTCCAAAGCTTTCGAGAGGAATGGAAGATTTTACAAATCGTATTAAATCCAAATCCCTCCCAAGTTCGTTCAAATGCTCCCTGCTTACCACTTTTGACCTCATTTTGGTAAGATAGCCTTCATTTCCGGAAGGCACTTTTTTGAATAGATGAGCAGCTATTACAGCTCCTAACATGGCATCGCCCAAAAACTCAAGTCGCTCATAGTTCAAAATATTTCCTTTCTTATCGGTAATATTTGTTGAGCGATGGGTAAACGCCATTTCATAAATAGTAATATCGCTTGGACTAAATCCCAGAATATTTTTTATTTCACGAAAAAAGTTCCCGTTCCTATCTGAACGAGCACCAAATATGTTTCGAAAAGAATTCATTAAGTATTACTGCTCAAGCTTTCTGAAAAGAATACAAGCATTGTGCCCACCAAAACCAAAAGTATTACTCATAGCTACATTTACCTCTCTGGCTTGTGCTTTGTTGAGTGTAAGGTTTAAGGCGGGGTCAATGTTTTCATCAACAGTAGTGTGATTGATGGTGGGAGGCACCAAGTTGTACTTCATCGCTAAAATTGATGCAATGGCTTCAATAGCTCCGGCTGCTCCCAATAAGTGGCCGGTCATTGACTTGGTTGAATTGATGTTGATTTTATGAGCGTGATCGCCAAAAACTTTTGTTATAGCTTTTAGTTCGGCAACATCACCCAAGGGTGTTGAAGTTCCGTGCGTGTTAATAGCATCTACTTGTTCGGCAGTTATACCGGCATCGTTTAAGCAATTTAGCATCACTCTTTCTACGCCAATTCCTTCGGGGTGTGGTGCTGTTAAATGATAAGCATCACTTGACATACCTCCGCCTATAACTTCTGCATAAATTTTTGCGCCTCTGGCTTTGGCGTGTTCATATTCTTCAAGAATTAGTGCTCCTGAACCCTCGCCTAGCACAAAACCATCGCGGGTTGCATCAAAGGGTCTTGAAGCTGTTTCAGGGGTGTCGTTCATCGTTGAAAGGGCGTGCATAGCGTTGAACCCCCCCATGCCGGCAATAGTAACTGCAGCCTCAGAGCCACCGGTTACTATCACGTCACAATGCCCGAGACGGATGTAATTTAAAGCATCAATCATAGCGTTGGCAGATGACGCACAAGCAGAAACCGTGGTATAGTTGGGGCCCATAAATCCATGCTTGATAGATATATGACCCGGTGCAATATCAGCAATCATTTTGGGAATAAAAAAAGGGTTAAACCTTGGCGTGCCATCGCCCGCTGCAAAGTTTAACACCTCTTCCTGGAAGGTTTCTAGCCCTCCAATTCCTGCTCCCCAAATTACTCCCACACGAAATTTATCCAGTTTATCCAGCTCCAGCCCGGCATCTTCTATAGCTTCATCTGAAGCTACTAAAGCATATTGAGCAAAACGGTCTAATTTTCTGGCTTCTTTTCGGTCGAAAAAATTTAACGGATCAAAATTTTTGATTTCGCAAGCGAATTTAGTCTTGAACTTTTCAGTATCAAAATAGGTAATGGGTGCTGAGCCACTCCTCCCGTTCTTCAATCCATCCCAATATTCAGATATATTGTTCCCAATTGGAGTAAGGGCACCTAATCCTGTAACGACAACTCGCTTTAAACTCATTTTGGAGTATTTGTTATTTTGCGTTTTCTATATAGGAAATAGCCTGACCCACAGTTGAAATGTTTTCAGCCTGATCATCCGGAATCTGGATATCAAATTCTTTTTCAAATTCCATGATTAGCTCTACTGTGTCTAATGAGTCTGCTCCTAAATCGTTTGTGAAGCTTGCTTCAGTTACAACTTCGTTTTCGTCTACACCTAATTTGTCTACGATAATCGCTTTTACTCTTGATGCAATGTCTGACATAATTTTAGTTTTTTAATTTAGTAAGTCGCAAAAATAAAATATTTTAATTTAAAACAACACTATACTTTTAAAATGTGGCTCTAATTTAGCAATTTTTAGTTTAACACAGTTGTATTTCTTTTACTTTTGTCAATTAAAACCTATAACGTTGAACAATTTCGAGCATTCTGAAACAAAGAAAAAAATTGCCGTATTTGCTTCGGGAACAGGAACCAATGCTGAAAATCTAATCAGCTATTTCAAAAACAATCTCATTGCTGAAGTGGTTTTGGTTCTCACAAACAACCCAAAAGCGGGAGTGATTGCACGCGCCGAAAAACTGAATGTAAAAACATTTACTTTCAATAAAGAACAACTCAACATCTCAAATGAGGTGCTAAATATCCTAGAGAATGCTGAAATTGACTGGATTATTCTTGCGGGCTTTTTGCTGAAGTTTCCGGCCACTATTATAGAAAAATACCCCCATCACATTATAAACATCCATCCCGCTCTTTTGCCTAAATACGGCGGAAAGGGAATGTATGGAATGAATGTTCATAAAGCTGTAGTCGAAAACAAAGAAAAAGAAACCGGCATTTCCATTCATTATGTTAATGAAAACTATGATGAGGGAGCCATAATTTTTCAGGCTAAAACAGATCTCTCTGTAACTGATACTCCTGAAACTGTTGCTCAAAAAGTGCACCAACTGGAGTATGAACATTTTCCGAAAGTGGTTGAAAAACTGGTTGAAAAAGATTTAAATGGCTAAAAAGCAGAAATATTATGTGGTCTGGTTTGGAAATCCTGCCGGGATTTTTGACTCGTGGGAAAAATGCAAAAAGGCCATTGCCGGAATTTCCGGCGCACAATACAAATCGTTCACAACACTTGCCGAAGCCAAAAAAGCGTATGATGGTGAGTACAAAGACTACAAAGGCAAAAACATAAAAAAGAAAGAACTTTCTGCTTTAGAAAAATCTAAATACGGTGAGCCCAACCTCTACTCCATTGCTGTTGACGCTGCCTCCAGTGGCAACCCCGGAAAAATGGAATACCGCGGTGTGGATACCCAAACCGGCAAACAACTTTTTCACCAAGGTCCATTTGAACAAGGCACAAATAATATTGGAGAGTTTTTAGCCTTGGTGCACGGACTGGCATTCCTGAAAAAAAACAATAGTGACCGAATACTGTATACCGACTCAAAAATTGCTATGGGTTGGGTAAAGGCAAAGCAATGCCGCACCAAGCTGAAACAAACCTCAAAAAACAAATCTCTTTTTGAATTGGTTCATCGGGCAGAACACTGGCTAAAAACCAATACCTACTCAACAAAAATAGTAAAATGGGAAACCAAAGCCTGGGGAGAAATCCCGGCCGATTTTGGGAGAAAGTGAACTAAAAAAAATTTGCATATCTTAGTAGTATGTTTTTAATAGTTTCCTCAGTGAAATACAATCTGATTTATTTTCTACTACTTTTTATGTTTTTCGGCTGTGGAGCTTCAGACGATTGTGATTCTGTGTTTAAATATTCCCCTGCTGAATATTCCCTTTATCTGGAATTGAAAAACGGACAGGACTTTTTTGAAGATGAGGTTGTTGAAATTTCCAACTTACATGAAATGCAAAACGGTGTGCTTGCTCCCTTCCCACACTACAACAATGAAGTGATTTGGTCACCACTTTACCAAGTTGAAAACCCTTACCTGAACATTGAGACTGTTGTTTTTGGAACAAAATTCATCAATTCGCAGGGACACACATTTTATAATGGAATTTTTGTAGGTATGGGTCCCGCATCTCCCTGTGGTTATGACAATAGAATTAGTTGGGACAAGAATTCCTATTATTTGGTTAAATTTCCGGACAAAACAATAGACACCATTCGCATTCGAAACAAAAAGGAACGTTTTGGCTTTCCTAAATATACGGTATATTTAAATGGTGTTAAAACCGATTACGAAATCTTTTTTAAAGAATACATCACAATTCAAAAATAAAAAAACTGTCCCGGAATTATAATTTACAAAACAACCTCGCTTCCAAAAAACATTATCATGCAACCGTGCATTACAGGTTTTAAACAATGAAATTTGTGTTTTTTTCAAACAAAATAATGCTTTACCTTTGTATCCTCATTATTAAATTCATTAAATGAGCAAATTAGTCATTGTGGGCACTGTCGCTTTTGACGCCATTGAAACCCCTTTTGGAAAAACCGATAAAATCCTTGGCGGGGCAGCTACTTACATTGGTCTGGCTGCCTCACAGTTTCAAGCTGATGCTGCCATAGTTTCGGTGGTTGGAGGTGACTTTCCTCAAAAATACATAGACCTTCTTGAGCAAAGAAATATAGATGTTTCTGCTCTTGAAGTGGTTGAAAACGGAAAAACTTTTTTTTGGAGCGGCAAATACAAAAACGACCTCAACTCCCGAGATACACTTGACACACAACTAAATGTTTTGGCTGATTTCAGCCCAAAAGTGCCTGAAAATTTTAAAGATGCTGAAATCGTCATGCTGGGCAACCTGCATCCGGCAGTTCAGCTGAGTGTGATTGAACAAATGACCACTCGTCCAAAACTCATCATACTGGACACTATGAATTTTTGGATGGATAATACAATGGAGTTACTTCAACAAGTAATTTCAAAAGTAGATGTAATTACCATCAATGATGAAGAAGCCAGACAGCTAACGGGCGAATATTCGCTGCTGGTTGCTGCCAGAAAAATTCAGGAGATGGGTCCAAAATATGTGGTGATCAAAAAAGGAGAGCATGGTGCACTTTTATTTCATGACGAACAAATATTTTTTGCTCCTGCCCTTCCGTTAGAAGAAGTTTTTGACCCCACGGGAGCCGGCGACACCTTTGCAGGAGGTTTTGCAGGATTTTTGTCAAAAAGTGACGATTTAAGTTTTGAAAATATGAAAAATGCCATAATATATGGCTCGACACTGGCCTCATTTTGTGTAGAAAAATTTGGCACAGAACGTATGCAAACATTAACAACACAGGAGTTGCAAAAACGCCTGCACCAATTTAAAAACCTAACCCAGTTTGAAATAGAACTAAAATAACTATGCGCTCCAAGTTTTGGAGCGTTTTTTAATTAAATTTTTCTCAGTAATAAAATTATGAGTGACCAGTTAAAACATGAATGTGGAATTGCCCTAATCAGGCTGTTAAAACCTCTCGATTATTACCATAAAAAATATGGAACTGCATTTTATGGCGTCAATAAAATGTATCTGATGATGGAAAAGCAGCACAACCGCGGGCAAGATGGTGCGGGTTTTGCCAGCATCAAACTGGATGTACATCCGGGTAGTCGCTACATCAGCCGCAAGCGCTCTAATGCTGCGCAGCCCATTCAGGATATTTTTAACCATATTAATTCTGAAATAAACAATTATTTTTCAGAATTTCCCGAATACAAGAATGATGTTGAAGCTCAGAAAAAAAATATGCCTTTTATTGGCGAACTGCTTTTAGGCCATGTGCGTTATGGAACTTTTGGGAAAAACAGCGTTGAAAACGTTCACCCCTTTTTACGTCAAAACAATTGGATGCACCGCAATTTAATTATTGCCGGTAATTTTAATATGACCAACACCACCCAATTGTTCAACAACCTCATCGATTTGGGAATGCACCCAAAAGAAAAAGCCGATACCATTACCGTGATGGAAAAAATTGGTCATTTTCTGGATGATGCAGTCAATAAACTTTACAAAAAGGCCAAGGCAAAAGGGTTGAGTAAAATTGAAGCCTCGCCTTATATTGCCAAAAAACTCGATATTCAAAAAATACTTAAAAAATCGTCCAGAGACTGGGATGGCGGTTATGCTATGGCAGGCCTTTTAGGCCATGGCGATTGTTTTGTGCTGAGAGACCCTGCGGGAATTCGCCCGGCATATTACTATAAAGATGATGAAGTAGTGGTAGTTGCATCTGAACGCCCTGTTATTCAAACCGTTTTTAATGTACCATTTGAAAGTGTACAAGAGCTCGACCCCGGGCATGCTTTGATAGTTAAAAAATCAGGAAAGTTTTCAATTGAAGAAGTTTTAACCCCCCTTGAGAAAAAATCCTGTTCATTTGAACGCATCTATTTTTCAAGAGGAAGTGATGCCGAAATATATCTGGAGCGAAAAGAATTGGGCAGATTGTTAATGCCTAAAGTGCTTCAAGCAATTAACTATGATACTCAAAAAACGGTGTTTTCATACATTCCAAACACAGCTGAGACTTCGTTTTACGGATTGGTTGAAGCCGCTCAAGACGAACTGAATAAACAAAAAAACGAGGCAATTTTAAAAGAGCAGGGCAATCTAACTAAAGAAAAACTGGAAGAAATCCAGTCAATTAAATTACGTACGGAAAAAATTGCCATTAAAGATGTTAAACTAAGAACATTCATTACAGAAGATAGCAGCCGCGACGATTTGGTTGCCCACGTGTATGATGTGACCTACGGAGTTATCAAACCCGATGATAGTTTGGTAATTATTGACGACAGTATCGTAAGAGGAACTACACTCAAGAAAAGTATATTGAAAATTCTTGATAGGTTAAACCCAAAACAAATAATTGTAGTTTCATCAGCTCCTCAAATCAGATACCCTGATTGTTATGGAATTGATATGGCACGTTTGGAAAACTTAATTGCGTTTGAAGCAGCTTTGGAACTGCTTAGAGAAAATGACAAACAAAATATTATCGATGAGGTTTACAAAAAATGTAAAAATCAAGAGCATCTTGCAGATACAGACGTAACCAATTTTGTGAAGGAAATTTATGCTCCTTTTACTGATGATGAGATTTCTGATAAAATTGCTGAAATATTAAAACCCGAAGACATCCATTCAAATGTTAAAATTATTTTTCAGACTGTAGAAAACCTACATAAAGCTTGCCCGAAAAATTTAGGTGATTGGTACTTTACCGGCAACTATCCCACTCCCGGTGGAAACAGAGTAGTTAATAAAGCGTTTATTAATTTTTATGAAGGCAATAATGAACGAGCATATTAAATTTTAGCACACCTATTTTCTTACTAATTTCTTATTTTTTTATGCCTTTTATCGATATTATTTACTCTTAGTCTAAAACATCGTTTTGTAGGTAACTATTCAAAATAATTGAAATATATTTGACCATACCATAGCATAAGTAGGTTAAGTTCATGGTAGATTTGGGGCAAAAAAAGGTAAACTCTCGTTTACCTTTTTTTATTTTATACCTATTGAGTTTCAATCCAACAAAACCATCTTTTTTTCTTTCATTTTTGTGCTTTTTGTCGGATATAATTGTTTTTTATCTAAAACTTAGAATCTTCAAGGTTAATTCATCTACTTTTGGTTCACCATAGCATAAGTAGGTTAAGTTTATGGTAAATTTGGGGCAAAAAAAGGGAAACAATGTTTCCCTTTTTTTATTTTTAAAATGTTTGTATTTACTATTTATTCTGCGCAAATCTTGCCCCTACTTCTTTCCAGTCAATAACATTATAAAATGCACTAATGTAATCCGGTCTTCGGTTTTGATAGTTTAGGTAATATGCATGCTCCCAAACATCCAAGCCAAGAATAGGCATACCGCCACAACCCACATCAGGCATCAAAGGATTATCCTGATTGGGGGTTGCACAAACTTCTAGTTTTCCGCCTTTTTGAACACACAACCAGGCCCACCCTGATCCAAACTGGGTAGCAGCAGCTGCAGAAAATTTTTCTTTAAAAGCTTCAAAACCTCCAAAATCGCGGTCGATGGCCTCAGCAAGTTCACCTGTGGGTTTTCCGCCACCATCGGGAGACATAATTTCCCAAAACAGGCAGTGGTTGTAAAAACCGCCACCATTATTTCTAACAGCCTTGTTTGACATATCTAGATTAATCAATATGTTTTCTATGGTTTTACCTTCCATATCGGTTCCTTCAATGGCTTTGTTCAAATTAGCCGTGTATGCAGCATGATGCTTCCCATGGTGAATTTCCATAGTGCGCGCATCAATATGTGGCTCAAGAGCATTGTGAGCATATCTTAATGTTGGTAACTCAAATGACATAATTTTAATATTTTTTGGTTAATAATGAATTCCAAATTTACAAATTCTAATTGTTTCTGACTGTTATAAATAACATAAACCATTTATATCAAAATAAATTTATCTAATACCCTCAATTTTGCCGGAAACTGTAAAAAGATGTTCTTATCTTAGTCAAAATTAAATTTGATGGCTCAGGATTCGTTTTCGATTTATAATGCTTCTGCCGGTTCGGGCAAAACCTTTACACTTGTAAAATCATACCTGTCTATTTTACTTAAGTCTAATAAACCTGACTATTTCAAGCACATTCTTGCCATAACTTTCACCAACAAAGCCGTTGGCGAAATGAAGCAGCGCATTATGGAAAGTCTTTTTGCCTTTTCCAAAACACCTGTTGCTGAAAAACATAAAGCTATGTTTGAAATGCTGTGTGATGAAACCGGCTTGGATGCAATTGAACTTTCCCGAAGAGCACAAAAAGCAGTTCGGTTTATTCTTCACAACTACAGCCTTTTTGATGTGGAAACCATAGACCGGTTTAATCACCGCCTTATTCGCTCCTTTGCAAAAGATTTGCAACTGGCATCCAATTTTGAAGTGGAGCTGGATGTGGATTTAATTTTAAGTGAAGCAGTAGATAAAGTAATTTCACAAGTGGGGATGGACGATGAACTCACAAAAGTGATACTCGATTTTAGTTTTGAAAAAACCGATGACGACAAAAGCTGGGATATTACAAAAGAACTGAAAGAAATAAGCTCCATTTTAGCTAAAGAAAACGACCTTAAGCATTTTGAAAACCTTAAATCAAAATCTATATCTGATTTTTTGAGATTAAAAAACACCCTTCTAGCAAAAAAACAAACTACTGAAAAACAACTGAAACTTTTATCGAAAGAGTTTTTTGAAATACTCAATAAAAACAGTCTCGACTTTTCAGACTTTAACAGCAAATACTTCCCAAATTATTTTCTAAAAATTTCACAAGGCCGAACAGATGTTTTGACCGGTGCCGGATGGCAACAAAACTTTGGCACAAGCAAGCTTTACCCCGGCAGAGTAACCGGCGAAAAGGCTCATACCATAGACCAACTTACACCCAAATTTGCTACGCTTTTTGAGTCCTCTGTACAACTAGTTCTTCAAAACGGTTTTCTGAGTTTACTCTTTCAAAATATCAATTCGCTTTCTTTAATAAATGCCATCTACAAAGAGTATTTGAATATCCAGGAAGAAAAAAACATTTTACCCATTTCAGAATTCAACACACGCATTAACAACGAAATTAAAAACCAACCTGCACCTTTTATTTATGAGCGATTGGGCGAAAAATACCGGCATTATTTTATCGACGAATTTCAAGATACCTCACAAATGCAGTGGTCTAATTTAATTCCGTTGATTGAAAACGCGCTTTCACAATCCAATGAAAATGAAACGGGAAGTTTACTGCTTGTGGGAGATGCCAAGCAATCTATTTATCGCTGGAGAGGCGGCGACCCCGACCAATTTATTGGCTTGTATGAAAATTTCAATCCCTTTAATTCAACTGAAAAAAATGTAAAAACACTGGACACCAATTTTAGGAGTTTTGACGAAATTATTCAGTTTAACAACTCATTTTTTAGCTTTATTTCCGGTAAATTTTCTTCTGCCCTGCACGGTCAACTATATGAAACCGGAAATTCTCAAAAAACCACAAACAAAAAAGGAGGCTATGTTTCTATTTCGTTATTAGACCCAAAATCTGAAGACGACAAAAACACGGTGTATCTGGAAAACACACTTGAAATAATTAACTCGCTTGTTGAAAATGATTTTTCCCTGCGGGAAATTTGTATTCTGGTTAGAAAAAATGACCAAGGGGTAGCTTTGGCTGAATTTTTATCCAAAAACCGGATTAAAGTTATTTCCTCTGAAGCTTTACTGGTAGAAAGTGCCCCTGAAATTGCTTTTATTTTAAACCTTCTTAATGTCATTCAAAATTTTGACGACAAAAAAGCGCGGGTGGATATGTTTTATTTTTTACACAACCATTTAAAAATCCGGCAACCCATTTCAGATTTTTTGATAGAAATGATGGAGTGTTCAAAAGCTGAGCTGACTAAACGTATGCAAGAAATCGGGATTGATTTCAACATCAATTTATCTTCCGGCGTTCCAATTTATGACTTGTGCGAAACCATTTGCAATAGCTTTTCGCTTTCAGAAAAAAGGGTGGCTTACCTGCTATCCTTTTTTGAGTTGGTGCACGAGTTTTCGTTAAAAGAGTCCAATACCATTTCAGGGTTTTTGGAATTTTGGGAAGATAAAAAATCAAAAACCAGTGTGGAGGTTTCCAATCAAATTGACGCGGTAACCATTATGACTGTTCACAAATCAAAAGGGTTAGAGTTTCCGGTGGTAGTTTACCCATTTGCCAATGACGAGATTATTTCTACAAAAAGAAATAAACTTTGGCTTCCTGTTGATGAAAGTCAGTTTGAAGGTTTTCAGGAAATTTTGATTCCCGTAAAAAAAGAACTTGAAAATTATGGCGAGGCCGCTCAATCTCTATATGAAGAATTCAGAAAAAAATCTGAACTCGACACTATGAACATCGTTTATGTTGCTATGACGCGCGCTGTTGAACAACTCTATGTATTGACAGACATAAACAATATCGAAAGTGAAAACCAAACTGCATCACTTTTCTACACATTTTTAAACGAAAAAGGGTATTGGCAGGCAGAAAATCAATGTTATGAATTTGGCAGTCGTGCAAGAGTAAGCACCAAAAAAAGAGATCCCTCAGATGCAATCTCAATTACCGTTGAAAACTTTCCGGAAAGCAAGCCCTATACAAATACTATAAAAATTGCCACAAAAAAAGCTTTGCTTTGGAATACAGAAACTGAAAAAGCCATTGAAAAAGGTGATTTATTGCACGAGATACTTGCTGAAGTTACAAATGTTTCAGATTTGGACGATGTACTCCAAAAGTTTACCTCAGCAGGAACTATTTCTGAAAACCAAGCGAAAGAATTAAACCCCCTATTGAGCAAATTGGTTTCGCACGAAAAACTAAAGACTTATTTTAGCCTAACCTCTGAAGCACTCAACGAAAAAGAAATTTTCACTCAAGCCGGAGAAAGTTTACGGCCTGACAGACTCAACCTATTGCCCGACAATCAAGCAACAATAATCGATTATAAAACCGGTCGCCAGGAAAGTAAGCATCAGAACCAAATTGCCACTTATGGAAATGTTTTAGAATCAATGGGATATAAAATTTCTGAATTGCTGCTTGTATATATCGACAAAGATATTGACGTTGTTGCGGTAGAAATGGATTCATAAAATTAAATACCTTTGCAAAAAACATCCACTATGTACGGTAAAATCAAAGAACATTTAGAAAAAGAACTACAAGAAATAAAGGATAACGGTCTCTTTAAAAGAGAAAGAATCATCACCTCCCCTCAAGACGCTGTTATCAAAATATCAACTGGACAGGAGGTAATCAATTTTTGTGCAAACAACTATTTGGGGCTTTCTTCAAACAAAGAAGTTATACAGGCTGCAAAAGACACTATGGACACCCACGGTTTTGGTATGTCTTCGGTGCGGTTTATTTGTGGCACTCAAGACATTCATAAAAAACTGGAGCAAAAAATAGCCGATTTTTATCACACTGAAGATACTATTTTATACGCAGCAGCTTTTGATGCCAACGGCGGGGTTTTTGAGCCGCTTTTTGGTGCTGAAGATGCTATCATTTCAGATTCGTTGAATCATGCGTCCATTATAGACGGTGTCAGGTTATGTAAAGCAGCCCGATACCGTTATGAAAACAATGATATGGCCGACCTGGAAGCAAAGTTAATGGAGGCCAATGCCAATGGTGCCCGTTTTAAAATAATTGTGACCGATGGTGTTTTTTCAATGGACGGATTGGTTGCTCCGCTTGATAAAATATGTGATTTGGCCGATAAATATGATGCCCTCGTTATGATAGACGAATGTCATGCAGCCGGTTTTATAGGTGAAACGGGCCGTGGCACTTTAGAAGAAAAAGGCGTAATGGGAAGAATAGATATCATTACCGGAACACTCGGTAAAGCTTTGGGTGGTGCTATGGGTGGTTACACAACGGGTAAAAAAGAGATAATTGAAATGCTTCGCCAGCGTTCAAGACCCTATTTGTTTTCAAATTCTTTGGCTCCTGCCATTGTAGGTGCCTCCATAAAAGTTTTTGAACTGCTCGAAAACGATACAAGCCTTAGAGACAAACTTGCCGAAAACACGGCCTACTTCAAAAAAGGAATGATTGACGCCGGTTTTGATATCATTGATGGCGATTCTGCCATTGTTCCGGTGATGCTTTATGACGCAAAATTGTCACAAATTATGGCTGATAAGCTTTTAGATGAAGGAATTTACGTTATAGGTTTCTTTTTTCCGGTAGTGCCAAAAGGAAAGGCTAGAATCAGAGTTCAACTGTCTGCGTCCCACGCTAAATCCCACTTAGACAAGGCTTTAAGTGCATTTAAAAAAGTAGGACTTGAGCTTGGAGTGATTCAGGTAACGTAGTTCGCAAACAATTATTGCAATAATTTCTAAAAATTTTAGTAGCTTTGATTTTGTTAATAATAATTAACAACATATTTTTACTACAATTAACACTTAAAATTTAAATTATTGAATATGAAACATCTTAGCAAATTACTAGTTGCATTTTTACTGTTCTTCGGATTAAGTAATATAAATGCTCAGGACGAGTACAACCGTTGGGCGGTTGAGTTTGGTGTCAACGCAGTCGATGTCTACCCTGTTGGCAGGGTAGATGACAGAATTCCTGCCGAGCTTAGAGGGGAAATTTTTGATAAATATTTCAAAACTGAACATTGGAGTGCTTTACCATCAGTATCAAGACTAGCCGTCTCTAAATACATGGGTGGTGGGTTTATTTTCACAGCAGCAGGTTCTATAAACAGGATCAAAAAACTCGGCGACTTAAACGTAAGTGATATGGGTTTTGGAACTACAAAAGACCTTACTTACTATGCTGCAGACGGTGAAGTTAAATACAGCTTCAAAAAAGCATTGAACAGCTCTTGGTTTGACCCTCAATTAGGTATTGGCGGGGGTTACACTTGGGTTGATGAGATTGGATTTGGAACCGCAAACGCTCTTTTAGGTTTCAAATTTTGGTTGAGTGAGTCACTTGCTTTAAACCTTCAATCTACCTATAAGCATTCTTTTGAAGAAAACTATGGAATCAAGCACTTCCAGCATTCAGCAGGTATTGTATTCCAGTTTGGAATGAAGGATCGTGATGGAGACGGCATTCCTGATCATTTAGATGAGTGTCCTGATACTCCTGGTCTTCCTGAATTCAATGGATGTCCTGATACAGATGGCGACGGTATTCCTGACCACTTAGACGAGTGTCCTTATGAAGCAGGTCTTCCAGAATTTAATGGCTGTCCAGACAGAGACGGTGACGGTATTCCTGACCACTTAGACGCTTGTCCTGATGTTCCTGGCCTTCCTCAATTTGACGGTTGTCCTGATACAGATGGCGACGGTATTCCGGATCACTTAGATGAGTGTCCAGATGTGCCTGGTCCAAAAGAAAACAATGGATGTCCTTGGCCAGATAGAGACGGCGATGGTGTGCCAGATCACTTAGATGAGTGTCCTGATGTTCCCGGAACAGTTGCAAACAGAGGTTGTCCTGAAGTTACTACTGAAGTAATCAAGCAATTAAATGAGTTCTCCAGAACTATCTTGTTTGACGTTGGCAAAGCTACAATTCGTCAAGAATCTTATGCTGCACTTCAAAACATTGTAGATGTAATGAGACAATATCCAAATGCCAAGTTCCATATTGAAGGTCATACAGACAGTACAGGTAGTCTTGCTTTGAACCAAAGACTTTCAAAAGAAAGAGCCGCTGCAGTTAAAGATTATTTAACTTCAATCGGTATGGATGCAAACAGATTAACCTCTGAAGGCTATGGACCTGACAGACCAATTGCGCCTAACACTACTGCAGCCGGAAGACAGCAAAACAGACGTGTTGAAATTTCTTTACAGAAATAATTAAACTAAAATAATTATACAGCAAACGCCTCTGAAATTTCAGAGGCGTTTCTTATTTTTATAGCATGAGGACTTATCTAAATCAAATTGTTTCAGAAATACTAGCTGCTAATCAGAAAATTTCAGATTATGTTTTTGTACTTCCTAGTAAACGAGCCGGAAATTTTTTAAAAAAAGAACTCCTTTCCCAAATTTCAAACACACAATTCTCCCCGGAAATTTTAAGCATCGAAGAGTTTATTGAAAAAATTGCCGATTTGAAAATTGCATCCTCATTAGAATTGCTGTTTGAATTTTATGAGGTTTACCTAAAAGAGCCTACTGTTCCTGAGAAAGAAAGTTTTGAAAGTTTTTCAAGCTGGGCATCAGTACTCATAGACGATTTTAATGAAATAGACCGCAACCTGATTCATCAAAATAGGTTTTTTAATTATCTTAATGAAATACAGGAAATTGAACATTGGTACCTCAACAATGAAAAAACAACACTCATTGAAAACTACCTCTCTTTTTGGGGTTCACTTCCAAAGCTGTATGATTCATTTACTGAACAAACAAAGCAAAAGGGATTTGCTCATCAGGGGTTGGTTTACAGAGAGGCAGCCACAAATATTGAACACTATCTGCAATCACAAAAAAACAAACCTCATTTTTTTATTGGATTTAACGCCCTTAACAAAGCCGAAGAAGTAATCATTCAGGAGATGCTTGAGCAGGGCAATACAAAAGTGTACTGGGATGCCGAGTCCTATTTTTTGGAAAAACCCTACCACAGTGCTTCTCTTTTTTTAAGGGAAATCAAAAATAACTGGAAGTTTTATAAAACCAATCCTTTTGAATTGGTTTCTAATTATTTTGAACAACCCAAAAAAATAAACATCACGGCTTGTTCAAAAAACATTGGGCAAGTAAAGTGTGCGGCAGAAATTTTAAAAACCATTCCCGAAAATCAACTTGAAAAAACCGCTTTGGTTTTAGCCGACGAAAATTTATTAATCCCGGCACTCAATTCTCTTCCGGAAAATATCCATACGGTTAATATTACTATGGGTCTGTCGTTAAAGTCGATTCCGGTTACTTCATTTTTTGAGGCTATTTTAAAATTGCACCGCGAGAAAAAAAATACTTTCTATTACAAAGAGGTTCAGGAAATTATTAACCATCCTATTAGTAAATCGATTCTCAAAAAAAGTTCGCGGCAAATAAATCATTTCTTGTTAGAGCAAAACCTAACCTATATCGATTATGAAAATCTAACAACGCTTTCTTGTGAAGAAGAAAACAAAATTATTTCAGTTATTTTTTCTCCGGAAAACAACACAGTTGAAACCCTATTAGATAATTCAAAAAAAGTGTTGCTTGCTCTCAAAGAAAGTCAATCCAATGAAGCAGTTTTAATTCAAGCACTGTTTAAGTTGTATGAAGTGTTTAATAAGCTTGAAACGCTCAACAAGACCTATCAACACATTAAAACCACAAAAACGCTTTACCATCTTTTTGAAGAAATTGCCTCTTTAAGCACTATCGGTTTTAAAGGCGAGCCCTATCAAGGTCTTCAAATTATGGGATTGCTTGAAACCCGTTCACTCGATTTTGAAAGAGTTATTATGCTCTCAGTCAATGAAGGCACTTTGCCGGCGGGCAAAAACAATAAATCATTCATAACATACGACCTTAAAAAAGAGTTTGGCCTGCCCACTCACACCGAAAAAGACGCGGTTTATTCCTATCATTTTTACAGACTGCTTCACAGAGCCTCTACCATTGATATTTTGTTCAACAGCTACTCCTCCGGATTGAATGCGGGCGAAAAAAGCCGCTTTTTACTTCAAATTGCCTACGAAAGCCCGGTCAAGCACGAAATAAATGAGTTTGTTTACACTCCAAAAATTGAAATTCCTGAAAAATCTTTAAAGCAAATTGAAAAGACCCCTCAGGTAATTGAAAAGCTTAATAACTTATTGAAAAACGGGATTTCTCCTTCGGCAATGATCACCTATGTGAGAAACCCGATTGATTTTTACGACCGTTATATTTTAGGCATTCAAGAAGTAGAAGAAATTGAAGAAACGGTGGCCGCAAACACCTTGGGAACCATTGTTCACGACAGTCTTGAAATACTTTTTAGGCCTTATGTCAACAAAATTTTAAGTGCTGAAATCATACGGCAGATGCTTCAAAAAGTGAATGAACAAGTAACTGTAGAATTTCTAAAAACCTATAAAAAGGGAAATATTGAAAGCGGGAAAAACAAAATTATTTTTGAAATTGCCAAACGCTATGTTCACAATTTTCTGAAACTGGAGCTACAATCTATTGAAGAGGGAAATGAAATCATCATCCGTTCATTAGAAAATAATCTTGAAACCCAACTCGAAATTCCAAAACTTGATTTTTCAGTAAAGCTGAAAGGAAAAGTGGATCGCATTGACACCTTCAACGGCACTACCAGAATCATCGACTATAAAACCGGACTTGTTAAGCAAACCGATTTAAACCTGAGCGATTGGGAAATTCTATTCTCAGATTATGACAAACACAATAAAAAAATTCAGGTGTTGGCTTATACGCTAATGGCTGAAAACACCATTAATTTTGGCAATACACAGGCGGGCATAATTTCATTTAGAAATATGACTGCAGGGTTTATGCCATTCAATTTCACTGAAAAAACAAGCCCTATTCTAGGAAATTTAATCTTTGAAGAAACCCTCCAGCATTATAAAACAGAACTAAACAAAATTATTTACGAAATTTGCAATCCCAAAATTCCATTTACTGAAAAAGAAATTAAAAAATATGCCTTTTAGTCCCCAAAAAAATATTCTCATTGACGGAAAACATAACAAACCCATTCTACTTGATGTATTTATTTCAAACGAAAAAAACCAACACACTTTAATATATTGCCACGGTTTTAAAGGGTTTAAAGATTGGGGCACCTTCAATTTACTGGCTGAATTTTTTGCAAAAAACGGCGTGAATTGTATCAAATTCAATTTTTCACACAACGGTAGCACACCTCAGCAACCCGAAGAACTCACCGATTTGGACGCCTTTGGAAACAACAATTTCACTAAAGAACTCGATGACTTAGAATGTGTTTTAGACTGGATGGACACCCAAAATGAATTTCCCGAAATAAATTCTTCAAACAATATTACTGTTATGGGTCACAGCCGTGGCAGCGGCACAGCCATTGTCAAAGCCTCAGAAGACAATCGAATTGACAAAGTGATTTCGTTTGCGGGGGTTTCAAATTTCAGTGCCAGGTTTATTGACGAAAAAACATACAATTACTGGAAAAGTACCGGTGTAATTCATGTTGAAAACACCCGAACCAAACAAAAACTTCCGCTTTATTATCAGATTGCTGAAGATATTTACAAAAACCCAAAACGTTTAGATATTGAACGTGCGGCAAAGGCTTTAAACAAACCACACCTCATCATTCACGGCACTCAAGATGCTGCTGTTCCGCTGGAAGAAGCTATTGCCGTTAACAACTGGAGCGAAAAAAGTGAGTTAAAAATTATAGAAGGTGCCGACCACGTTTTTAACGTAAAGCATCCCTGGAATGAAAAATCGCTTCCGGAAACTTATTTAAATATCCTAAAAGATTGCCTGAAGTTTATTAAAGACTAAAAAAGCTGCTAATTACGTTTATCAATAAAAGTCAAGGGTTTTCGGCTTGCAGGAAGCATCACCATTTTTTCTAACACTTCAAATTCAACGAGTTCAATTTTTGGTGTAACCCTTAGTTTTGCCCTGAAATGGTCTTTAATTTCGTCTAAAAACTCATCTGTGGTAATGGGAGAAGCAATTCTGATTAATATCTCATCGGTACCCACCTCGTTGGTTGAAATTTCAATTTGATGCAGCTGAATTTCCTCAAAATAGGACATCAAATCGTGCATTGCCGGCGGGTAAAGCGTCGTACCCTTGTATTTAATCATTTGTTGTTTTCTTCCCATAACCGGACCCAGCCTAAGTGTATTTCTGCCACAACTACAAGGCTCATCATGCGCTTTTACAATATCTCCGGTTTTAAAACGCAAGAGTGGCATAGCTTCAATGCCCAATGTGGTAACGGTGAGTTCGCCCATTTCTCCTTTGGCTACCGGCTGATTGGCATCATCTAAAATTTCAACAATGATTAACTCGGGATGATGGTGACCGCCTTGCATAGCTTCACATTCGGTGAAGGCTGTGCACATTTCGGTAGAAGCATAGGTAGAAAACAATTCAATATTCCATTTTTCGGTGATTTTTTGAGTAAGCAGGTTGGGGTTAAAATCCTGATCACGCAAGGTTTCGCCAATACACACCACGCCTTTTACACTTGATGCATTGTAGTCAATATTGTTTTTTTCGGCATATTCAATCATTTTCAACAAAAACGAGGGAACAGCAATCAGATATTTCGGTTGATAGGTCAAAATGGAGTCCCATTGTAATTCGGGTATTCCGGCTCCAACGCGAACTGCCGCTGCACCCATTTTCCGTAAGCCTAAAAAATAAGCCAGCCCCGCCATAAACCTTCGGTCTAAGGTGGTCATTAACTGTACTACATCGCCTTCTTTAATTCCGGCGCAAGCCAAAGAAACAGCTTCATTGTAGGTGAGACGTTCTAAATCTTTTTCGGTTAAACCGAAAGTTACCGGCTTCCCCAAAGTGCCCGAAGTGGTTACATAATCAATGATTTTTGTTTTTGGAACACAAAAAAAAGCATCGTTATGTTCCTGCAAATCGGTTTTAGTCGTTACCGGAAGTTTAATCAGGTCGTCAACGGTTTTGATAGTGTCAATGTCAATTTTTTCCTTACTGAAAAGTGTTTTGTAATATGGAGAATGCTCAGAAAGATACCTGAGTTGCTGTGTAAGCTTTTGGTTTTGAAAAGCCACTATTTCTTCTCTCGAAGCGATTTCTATTTTTGGTAGTAAGCTCATCTTAGCCTTCGATTTATTCTTGCCAGTTCATTTTCAATCATTCTACGGTCAACAAGGGTTGTTATTTCTTTGGCCAATGCTTTTTCATATTGGGCTTTTGCCGCCGCATACCATTTGTTTTGCAAATAGTATTTTCCTGTTTTGTAATACACCACCCAATAATGCGGGTTTAGTTTTTGATATTCTACCACAAATTCAGCACTCAGTCTTTCTTTATTACTGATAGCATCGTCCATTTTTCTGTCTAAAATTCTGAATTTTTCATAGTTTTTAAACGCCTGACTGTTTACAAATTCATCCTGAGGAATGTTTTTGTTCTCTGTTGCTAAATTAAAAGAAACCTCCTTTTTTTGCTTAAAAATTTCGTTCAAATCATAAGCTACAAAAGTGCCTAATTGATAAGGCGGTGCAGAAACCCACACCAATCGTTCTTCGGGCTTGAAAATTATGCCGTGATGCGCCAGCAATTGATTGAGTGCCTTCTCGTTACCGTAGCCAATATTTTTATTGTTGTGCCCTTTTCTGTTTCTGAGAATTTCGGCAATTTTTGTTGGGTTTAGTTTTTCATAATCGTTTAAAAGCTCTTCTACACGCTCAAATCTGTATTGAGAATGGCTTTCTTCTATGTGTTGCAAGTTACGTGGATCGTCTTTGTAAGCATCGCTTTGAAAGTGGTTAGAGCATATCAGGCTGGTTGAGTTTTGAACTTCAAACACATCAAATTTTTCGGGAGACATTTCGATAAGTATTGCTTTACCATCTGCAGCACTTCCCACCATAATAGCTTCTGAAACAAATACCTCGCGTTGCTTTGCAATGGCTATGGCTTCATCAATATTTTTAGCATATTGTAGTATTTCACGCGCTACTATGGACACCGGCGTTTTTGCAACCAGCGGTATCTCAGATTTTCCTGCGTTCATAGTTACGGTGAGTCCTTCCAGATTCATTCCGGAAACAACACCAATCATTCCCGGCCAGGTAACAGACATAAATGGATAACCCGCATCTGGAGTTACAAAAGCAACTATTTTGTTTTTAGCAAAATCATCCCCGGCATAAAAATCAAAGTTTCGCCCAATAAGCAAACTCCCGTCTTCAGATTTTTCACCCCAAACAGCCAAAGAAGTGCATCCCACCAAAGCCAAATCCTGAAGCGCATGACCAATATCATGAGCGGCATGCAAATACAGCAAACGCAAATAAGGCGGTGCTACATGATTAAAATCATTGGAAGCATATTGAGACAACCCATAAATTTCGGTTTTGTATTCTTCTGGCACGTGGAGGTAAAGTTTTCGGTTATACCACCTTAAAAAACCCCGCAATAGCCTTTGCTTAAATTTTGAAGGAACAAACTCTTCAACTTTGGAAAAAAAAACCTTTTCCTGATAGTGGAGTAATTCTTCCGTCAATGCCCCGTTTATATAGCCCAATTGCAAGGGGTCTCCGGAGATTTTTAATTCCCAAAGACCGTGTTGATTTTTAGATAAAAAACCGGATTCAAAGGCTTTGATTGTATCTGAAATTGTTTCAACAGCGGGAATTTCCCGATTATAAGCTTCTATAATGGGGCGATGGTTTACAGATTTTGAAATACCGCAGGAAGTAAGCAATAGTATTGCAAGAAAAACAAAGGCTATATTAATGTTAAGCTTCATGCTTGTTCTTCCAGTTCTTTATTGATTTTATCAATCAAATATTCTTTTCCCAAAATTTCAGAGCAAGTTACCACAGCTCCAATGGTTACACCCAAAATGCCGTGCATATTGATACTTTGCCCCGTGAGGTACAAGTTTTCTAGTTTTGTTTTGGGAGAAATAAAGGTTTTCATCGGGTTACTTGAGTCTTTTACATAGCCGTAAAGATTACCCTTGTGCCCCCCAATATAATCTCTGTATGAAAGCGGTGTTGACGCATGCACTGAATGAATGCATTTCTTAATTCCCGGAAACTTTTTTTCAATTTCTGTTAAAAACACTTCTGCTTTCTCTTTCTTAAATTGTTCATAAGTTTCTCCTCTTTCTTCCATTTCAGAAACGGTATTATGAGTATGCTCCCACTGTTTTACTTCATCAAAATGCATATAAGTTATGGCTGTTAAACTTTCTGCCCATTGCTGGTTTTCTTCAGAAATATTCATGGAAATCATATAAGCCTCCGGCCAGGATTCTTGAGTATATTCGTGTGCTTTCCAAACGCTTGAACTGTCTTTATAATGATAATAATTGTGGTTTAAATAGGGGAAGGTTTCCGGTTTAAAAACCAAATAAAGACTAAATGCAGAGGGCAAAACTTCCAGATTCTGAATCCGGTTGAAGTAAGCTTTTCTAAAATGTTTTTCACCCACCATTTTTAAAGTGGTTTTGGGTTCAATATTTGAAATAAACGTGTCGCCCAAAATTCGCCTCTCCTTTTTTGTAATTGCTGCAACTACTTTATTGTTCTCCGTTTCAAACTTCACCACTTCCTGATAATTGTAAACCTCACCGTTGTGTTTTTTTAATTCCCTGATGAGTTGTTTTGTAATTTGGCTTCCGCCATTGATACATCGCCAGGCACTTTGTATGTATGAATTGACCGAAAGTGAATGCACATATAAAGGTGTTTTTTCAGGAATCCCAACATACAATACATTTGAGCCGGCTAAAACTGCTTTGAGTTTTTCATTTTTTGTTAACCTGTCAATATACTCATACGCATTGAGTGACAGCACTTGATCCTGATATCCGTTGCCGCTTCTTAAATTATAAAACGGAAAGGAATCGCAGGTGTAGCTCAATTTTTCACAGTATGCTTTCAGGGTTTCTTCTTCATCGGGGAAAAATTTTACAAGTTGTTTGACAAAGTTTTCATACCCTTGAGCATGAGGGTAACTATTTTCGTCATTGTCAAATGTGATTACATCAAAGGCATCTTCATTTAATTTTTTTAAACGAAGCTTGTCCATAATGCCCAGATAGGAAAAATACTTATGTAGATTTTGACCTTCGTCAAGCCCGCCAATATAATGCACACCGGTATCAAAAATAGTTTTGTCTCTCACAAAAGTTTGCAGGTTGCCGCCATATTGACGGTTTTTTTCCAACACACAAACTTTCTTACCTTCTTTGGCAAGTATTAAAGCAGAAACCAATCCACCCAATCCACTCCCAATAACTACAAAATCATATTTTTTATTCACTTCCGATTTTCTTAAATACTAAAAAGTCTTCTTCATATTCCAGTTGAAATGACTCTTTTAATTTATTTTTCAATGTAAAGTTATGCATTAAAATAACCTTTTTGGCCTGCAACAGCAACTTGTTTAAAATTCTTTCTTCCACATCTACATTTGAAACTATCAAGGTTTGCCATTCGTTATCAGAAATTTCAGGGTTTTCAATATAATTAATTGTTCTCTTTTTAACAAGATAACTCGATTGAGCTACTTTTCTTTTAACAGTGTCAACTACAAAGCTGTTTATTTTCCGTTTGGGCTCCTGCAAAGTCATCAAAGAGTCCCACTGACCAAAATCGTTGTTAATGTGTAAAATACGTTCATTAACTGCTAAATAATCATTGAGCTTGTGATACAATGCCTTGTGCATTTTTAGGCTCTTATTAACCTCATCAACAACCGCTTTGTCTTTGTAAAGAAAACTGAGCTGAATTTTATTGATAAAATAGTTTTCGTCTTCAATTTCTTCCCTGATTTCAGAAAATTTCTTTTTGAAATAGTTACTGATGGATTTTGTGCGCAATTTAAAGGTATCGCCAAAGCTTAAATCACTGTGCGAAATGCGTTTATCAATAACAACTGTTATGCTTCCGTCATAGATGATGTGGTCGCCTTTGGGGCAAACTTCTGAGTTTCCGTGAATATATATCGGCAATACATCCAGTTTAAATTCTTCGGCCAGAAAAAAGGCACCTTTGTGAAAACGCCTCAGGGCATTATCGGTGGATCGGGTGGATTCCGGGAAAATCATCAATGAATACCCCTCACTTACTTTTTCACGCAAGTGTGAAACCCCACCTTCCAATCCTTTTGAAACCGGATAAAACCCTGCCAATCGTGCAGCTCCGCCAATTACAGCCGAATTGTATACCCAATCATTCACTAAAAAAATAATTTTTGGATGCAACTGCCCAATGGTGATTGAATCTAAAAACGAAGAGTGATTTGAAATGATAACAGCCGGTTTTTCAAAAGTTTCAATGTGTTTGTTGATAATTTCTTTTCTCACAAACGGATTGGTATATAAAACCGATTTTAAATATTTTGAAAGCACCTTTCTGAACCATAACACTTTGGTTTGTTTTTTTGCGGGAAACAAAAACATATATACCGGGCCAAATGCAGTTATCAATACCCCGCCAAATCCATAATAAAAAAATGAAAATGAAGAAAACAACAAAACGCGCAATGAAACAGGCGATTTTCCTTTTCTTACCCGATTTTCAAAAAACACCCGAAACAGCAACGGATAGAACACAAACGTAACCACAAGTGCCGAAAACACTCCCACTATCGATGCCAACGATATGGATTTTAAAGCAGGGTGTTTTGCAAAAACCAACACCCCAATAGCCAATGTTGTGGTTAAAACCGCCAGCAAAATGGACACTCTGTAGGTGCTTAATGAAACCTTATATCCCGAGTATCTTTTTTGCAATGCACTGGTCATAAAAATGCTGAAATCTACCCCAATTCCAAAAATCAATGTGCAAACTATCAAGCTAAAGATGTTTAGTTGGATTTGAAGTAAAACCAGCACTCCCACGGTAACAATGGCTGTCAAAACAATGGGAATGGCACTCACAAGCACCAACTCAATGCGCCTGAAAAACAGCCAGAGCAACAACAAAATAACAACCAATGAATAATTGATTAAATCGCTGAAATCGTTTTTAAGTTGTCCCAAAAATGTTTCATTGATTTCCTGCCGGTCGATTAGCAAAACGTTTTCAGTGTTTTGGAAAACTGCCATCAATTGCTCACGTTGCTCTTCTTCAATTTTTACTAAAGTTGAAATGGTATAAAACCCATCTTTTTCTGAAACAAACTCATCAATTGGCAATGTAGTGTTTGCCTCCATTTCTGAGATGGTTTTTACTTGAAAAGTAGTTTCCAAATGTGTGTAAAACCGCTCGTGGGTTTCAGGTTTAAACCCAACTTTATTTCCTTGTTCAATAAGTGCTTTTTTCAGGTTTTCTCTTGTTTCTTCATTCCAAAATTCATCCCAGGTTTCTATGAGTTGCTTTTGTCTGGCTTCAGAAAAAAGTACATTGGCAATGGAACTAAAACTGATGATTTCATTTTTTTCTTGAGCAAGTTTTAGGTGCTCAAAAACCACTTCGTTTTTTTGCAAAGCTTCCTCGGCAGAGTTGGCATAAGCAGTAATATAAATCGACTTGGATGTTAAATGGGTCGTGTTTTCCAGTTTTTCTTCAGCGACTTTTAGCTCGTCTGAAACATAGTTAAGTGCTGAAATATCACTGTTAAATTGCAGCTTGTTGAATAAAAGCAACCCACCCAAAACCATTACTGCCATTACAGCAATCAATACTTTGTTTTTATGAAATTCAACTGCGGCCAGTTTGTCAAAAAAGTGATTTTTTTGTGAGTACTCTTTCCCCTTAGGTTTGTATAAATGTGGGATAAAAATCAACGCATAAAATGCCGAAGCCATTACACTTATGGCTGCAAAAACACCCAGATCTTTCAAAACATCACTCTCAACGAAAAGCAGGCACAAAAACGCTGCGGAAGTCGTGGCGCTGCTCATTATCACTGGTTTTGTTATATTTTCAAATAATGACTTTACCTGATTGTTGTGCTTAAAGTGAGTTAAAATATGCAGCGAATAATCCAGCGTGACCCCCAGCAAAATAGCCCCCACACTGATTGAAATGGCTGAAACCGTGCCCAGCAAAAAATAGACACATGCCAGAGCCGTTAATGCTCCAAAAACTGTGGGAATAAAAACAATTATGGGAATAAACACATTGCGGTAATAAAAAATGAGCAGCAACATCAGCACGCTCAATGAAAGGGTGATGGTCGTTAAAATATCTCTTTTTATTTGTGATGCATTGGCCACGGCAATCAAATTGGCTCCAAAAAAGTCAATGGAAGCTTTTTGTGAAAATTCATTGTTTAATTGCGTCTTAATATCGTTTAATTTTTCAGCAAAAACCGTGTTTTCTTTGGTTTCACTTCCGTGAAGTGCCGGTTTTAAAAACATCAATATTTTTGAGCGATCGCGGGTAGTTAAAAACCCGTTTTCAAATTCAAGTTCTTCATCCACATTCAGGCGTTGCAATTTTTGAAGGCCAATAAATGAAATACCCAGCGGGTCTTTTAAAATCAAATCGCGGGAGACCATCCCGGTGGGTGAAACCAATGTCCTTAAATTATTTTCGGTTATTTTTTTGAGGCTATCTGTTTCAAATTTTGAAGCTATTTTTTCATAATCTTCAGTCGTTAGAAAAAGTGGTAAATTTTCATACACAAAGTTTACTGTTTGTTGAAAATCTTCCATCTCCATGCGGCCTTGCACTTTCTCAATATAGTTATCCAGCGTGTCCAAACGTTCTAAAAAAGCATTTGCAATTTGGGTTAAATCGGCAAAACCACCTTGTGATTCACTTTGAATAATTACAGCTATTTTATCAGAAAAGTCTAGCTGTTGCAGCACTTTTGCCGTAATATCGGTTTGGTCGTTTTTGGGGAGTACCCGAGAAATATCTTCTTCAAAATGTATTTGAAAAGCAAAAAATAAACTACCAAACAACAGCAGAAAAGCCGTTAAAACAGCTGCCCATTTTCGCTTTTGAATGGATTGGTGAATTTTGTAAAAAAATGAATGCATGGCTATGCTTCGGGTTCGTACTTTTTCGCTTTAAGCGAAAGTACTAAATAACTTCCAACCCCGAAAAGAATTGCCACAACAGTTGCCAGTATAAAACTTCCCAAAACATATTGCAGCAAACTGGCTTCAATAGCTTCAAAGGGTGATTCTTTAATCGCTTGAAGCGAAATTGTACCGGGAATAAAAAGGCCGCCTATTTTTAATGAAAGAAATATAATTATGGGTATCATCGGCGGGATACTGATGTTTGAAAACGCAAATGCCAGTATTTTATTGAGCCTTAAAATTACTGCTAAAAAAATAACCAATGCCGTTTGAAATCCCCAAAAAGGACTGATACCGATAAACACCCCCAGCGCAATAGAACTAGATTTTTTTAGGGGCGGGTCTGTGCTTTCAAGTAAATCTTCTTTTATAAACTTACGGATGTTTTTCCTTTTAAAATTTCTGAAAAAATCACGCGGTTTGATATACAAAAGCATAATAATTACAAGCACGGTGTTTAAAACGCTGATGCGAAAAAAATCTTTGTACGGGCGGAAGTGAGTCACACGGTCTTGCAAATCATAATGCACTTTTATGGGAATGTTTTTCACCGGAATGCCCCTCCACGCTGAGCGAACAATAATTTCAATTTCAAACTCAAAGCGGGTGGTGAAATACTTTTTTGGAATGGCTTTCAGTGGATATGCCCGGTACCCGGATTGGGTATCACTTAATCTGATACCTGTTTCAAACCAAAACCAAAAATTGGAAAAACGGTTGCCAAAACTGCTGCCTTTGGGCACGCCTTCCTGCTCCATATTTCGGCTGCCAATAAGCAAGACGGGATGATTTTCAGTGTGTAAAGTTTCTATAAAAACCGGAAGGTCGTCTGCAAAATGTTGCCCGTCTGAGTCGATGGTGATGGCATAATCAAACCCCAGTTCACGCGCTTTTTGAAAACCCAGTTTTAAAGCATACCCTTTTCCCCGGTTTTTGGAATAATCAATGACTGTAATGTTTGAATAGCTCTTTAAAATTTCAGCGGTTTGATCAGTTGAGCCGTCGTTTATGACAATAAGATTGGTTGTGTACAATAGCACCTCATCAATGACCTTTGCCAGTGTTTTTGGATTGTTAAACGTGGGAATTAAAACACAAACCTTAAGGCTGCTTTGTGAATTGGAAAGACTTGCGGTTTCAGGCATTGGAAAAAAATCTGCCATAAATTTACTGAATTAATCAGTTTAATATGCGCTCTTTTTCCTCTTTGGCAAAAAAATCAGAATTGGAGATATAGTCTCTTATGCACCTTTTAACAGCCGTGCTCTGGGAATTATAGTTGTCTAAAATCAAGGCTTTGTCTTCATCCATATTGGTTTTGTATCTCACAATGCGTGGGCTGTTTTCCTGAACGCTCAACCTGATTAACCTGATTTCAATATTGTTTGGCTCTGCTTTGACTGCTGCTTCAATATATTCAACCGCTTCAACAAAAAACTCTTTTTTCTCTCTCACATTCTGCCCGTATTTTGCTTTTAGCGAAAGTGCCGCTCCATAATAGGCCTTGTGTGTTGGAGTACTCAGATTGATTTCAGACATCATTGCGTTGAACTCTATAGCAGATTCTTCGGTTTTGGGTCCCGAAAAATAGGCCTCGCGAATGCTGTCCAATCCTGATAAGGAAGTGAAAATAAAAACGGTCAATATGTATCCTGCTATTTTCAATCTATTGCTTTATGTAAGTGTTTGAAAGTTTTAGTGCTACCGTGTCTTCAAAATAAGTGGTGTTTTTTACTTTAATTTCACCGGCTTCATTGCTGTTTATTGAAAGTTCAAGGCGCAAATCGGGGTTAACATCCGGATTAATCAATGCCATAAACTTTACGTTGGATGCCGTTTTAAGCATCAGTTTTTCGTCAAGGATTTCTTCACACAGTTCTTTAATGATTTGCATCATGCACACTCCCGGAGTCACCGGATTGCCCGGAAAATGCCCTTTAAACACATCGTGGTCTTTATTTAAAAATACCGATGCTGTGTAGTCGTTTTCGCTTTTGTTTTCTATTCTATTAACTTTATAAAAATCTTTCAGTAGCATCAATTTGAATTTGTGTTTTGAATGTCAAAGGTATAAGAAAGCCCCAGTTGAAATAAAAAATTGGTGTTATAACTTCCCACAAATGGCGAATTTGAATGTTGATAATAAGAATCAAAAACATCTACAATTCCTTTTTTAATTCTTCCCTCAAGAGCCAGATTGTTAGTTAGGTTATATCCCAAACCTGCAGTAAATGAAAGATCTACCTCAGAGTTTGAATAAATATTTCTTCCTGTTTGGATATCAATTATAGGGCCAAGATGAAAGTTTACCTTATCGTTAAAATTAAATTTGTTGACAACCCCAATAGAAACATATGAAACTGTTATTGTTTCAAAACTCACGGTTGACTGATTGGTTTCATAGTTATAACTATGTATTTCGATATCCTTTCCGCCTTGATTAGAATAGTTGATTTCAGGCTGTAGGGTATAAAGTCTTCCCAGCTTTAAGGCACCAAATCCGCCTATATAAAAATCTGTCTTAAATGAAGATTCCGTTTGGGTTATTTTTGAAAAGTTGGCTCCTCCCCTAAGGCCGGGACTAAAGGAAATCTGAGCTTGGCTTTCGATAAATACAAAAAAACATAAAGCAGCAATAAAAAGTGATTTTTTCATTTTTAATTTTGGTAGGGGGTTAGGTTAATTTTTAAATCTAAATCGCTGTGTTTGATTTTAATTTTTTCGGCAAAAGTATTGTTTTCTGAAGTAAAACTAAAACTTACTTTTTCTCTAGAATTTTGCATCAGTTTTATTTCCTCAATAAAGTTGTTTTCCAAATTTTTAAACACAAACACATTCCTGTTTTCAAATTTACTTTTAAAAATATCAGAACGCTCATCGGTAAATGTTTCGTACACTTTAAAGGCGGGATTTAATAAAATTTTAAAATCTTGCTCCAGGGTTTTCTTAAAAGCTTTTCGGTTTAATTGTTCAATAATAAAATGTATTTCAAATGAATCTTGAGACACTTCAACATCGAGCATTTTAAAACCAAAATCGGTTGTAAGCACCACCCGATGAAGATTTTCGCCGGTTTTCTTTACAATAAACAACCCACTGAAAGTATTGCCGTAAGCCTCAATTTTAGCCCGATAAACATAGTCTTTTTCGGTATTTGAAAAATAGTTGTTTTCTATAACTTCCCGCTTATTTTCTGTCAAAACTGCCCCTGGTGGGACATAAGATTTGCAGGCAACAAACAGTATTAAAAAACTACTTATTTGTAAAAGTGTTCGGGTCAAGGCTAATGTTTGTTTTTTTGTTTTTAAATTTTATGTGTGTAAAATCACCTGAAGGCTCAATCAATTTAACCTCCTCGACGGTAAAATCTTCTTTTGAAAAATATAGTTCCAACTTCGAAATGTATTGTTTTATAGTCGTTTTGGGAATCAAAACAGCCATGTTGTACTGTTTGCTTTTATACATCGCGATTTCAAAAGACGCGTCGTCAAAAAGGTTCCCGCTCACGCTGCCAATAATCAACTGATTGATTTTTTCAAACGTTTTGTTGTTTCCCACATCAATAGTGCTTCTATCCCCATCGTTGTTTATATGCACTTTGTTATTACTAAAAACAATGCTGTAAACATACGGTTGCGTATATTTCCACAGCAAATTGTCGGGGGTTTGAAAAAGCATTTCGCCCGATGTTTCAATGGGTTGTGAAAGAAAAGTCATATGCTTTTGCTGAACAAAATCAGTGGCAAGTGTTTCAATAGATTGTGCTTTGTTTTCTGCCAGCGTTCTAAATTCACGGGCTTCACGATCGCCCATTTTTTCGCTTTGCGCGAAAGAAAAAGCAGGAGTTAAGAATAGAAAAAGTAATGTAAGTTTCATTGTATGTTTTTAAATGGTCAGGCAAAATGCCTTGAATACAGATGTTTATGAAGTAAATAAAATCTTTCAGCTATGTTTTACATAACTCTCAATAGAAGGATAAAATAGAGGTGTTAGATTTAAGTGCACCTTTTCTGAATAGTTGATGAATTTTCATTTTTCGATTTGTTTTTCAAAGTCCGCCGGTGTTAAAATTTGTGCTGTTTTGAATGGGTTGTGTTCTAATAAATCTTTATCTCCTGTCACTAAATAATCTGATTTTGAAAAATCAATTAAGTCTAACAAAAAATTATCCTTAGGGTCTCGACTGATGAAATGTGTTGGTTTAATATCTATCTTTTCGGCAATTGTTTCCAACAGTTCGATAAGTTCTTTTACGCTGTTTTTCGGAAAATATTTCTTAATTTTTTCTCTCGCCGTTACCGTTTTTAATTCAGTTAATAGTTGTTCAGTAACAACAATTGTAATGCTTCCGTCTACAATATACCGTTTGATTTTAGCTAAACGTTTACCTATCAGAAAACCAATCCAAACATTCGTATCAAAAATCACTTTAACGTTTTTGTTTGTCATAGATCTCTTGCCTTACACTTTCCACTTCTGCATTTATCGTTTCTAAATCAAGCTCTTTTGTTTTAAAAGTCTTTAGTAATTGCGAAAGCTTTGAATCTACGACCTCCTTTTCCAGTTCCTTTGTCAATTTTATTTTTTGTTGCCTTGGCAACTGTCTTATCATTGAAAGGATTTGGTCAAACGTAACATCTATTTGCAATGCTGTTTTCATCTGTACTACTATTTTCTATTGTCAAATTTACAAAAAAACATCGTTCAACAATTCGATTGGTTACACAAATCAACCTATATGCTTTTCATAAGCTTGAATTTTAAAAAGTGCATCAACACTCACCATTTCATAATTTTCACGTTGCAGATGAATCAATAACTGTTCCAAGACGTTGACCGTTTTTTGGGACGTGTCGTGCAAGAGAACAATGCTTCCGGGTGATAACCGGCTGATTATTCTTTTTAAAATGGCTTTTTCAGATTTTATAACCGTATCCAGTGAGCGGATATTCCAGCCTATGGTGTGATGTCCCGTTTGCTGCAACGCCTTATAAATGTGAATATTGGTCACCCCAAAAGGCGGCCTGAAAAACTTGGGTTGTTTGCCGCTGTGTTTTTTTATGAGTGCATCGGTTTTATCAAGTTCTGCTTTTACTTTTTTTGAAGAAAAAAAACCAAAATAATTGGAATGTGAATAACTGTGATTGCCCACGGTGTGCCCATTTTCAATTATTTTTTGGAAGATGTCAGGGTGCTTTTCTATTTGCTTGCCGATGCAAAAAAAGGTAGCTTTGGCTTGGTATTTTTCAAGTAATTTTAACACTTGAAGCGTTTCCGGATGCGGCCCGTCATCAAACGTTAGCACAATTTCATTTTGGCTGTTGCCGCTATTATAGGTTTTTACAAAATACCCGGACTGAATGGTCAATGAACCCCAAGCCACGCTTCCCAACCAAAAAAGAAACACCAAAATAGCCCAGCCAAAACTAATGTCAAACTTTAAAGCACCAATGAGTAAACCCACAAAAACAAACCCACTTAAAGTTGATATGTTTTTAAACGTCCACATGATTCAGCAAAATTAAACTATGGTCTTTGCCCCGGTATTGATTGTAAAGCAGTATATTTTTGTAATGCTTTTTAGTTAGACCGTTCATTTGCATCACTTGAGGAATGTGCTGTTGCTTTAAAACCTGTAATGCTGCCCACAAACCAAAAGTGGAAGCCGTATAAAACTCACCGCTCAAATGTTTGTAATATAGCTGTGGTGTTTCAGAAAAAAGACCACCCGCTTTTTGATAATAATGATCAAAGCCGGCATCGCCATTGTTTCCTAAAACTATAGCGTCAACAGTATCTATTGAAAGTTTATTTCGCTTTAAAAAATCTGAAATAACCCCCGGAAGTTCGTTTTCTGATAGTTGGTTGTAGATTTGAATATCTTCAAAAACGGCATAACTGTTTGTGGTTTTCTTATTTTCCAACACAAAAAAACCGGCACCCTCACTCAAGACGACTCCTTTTGATTTTGGATTTAAAACATCAAAAGGTGTCTCGCTTTTGTCTTTAATGAGGTGTATAAGTTCGTAAAGAGAAATGGTATGTGCAGATGTTTCATCCACACCTCCTGAAAGTATGGTTGTAGCTTCACCGCTTTCGATTTGCATCTTAGAATCCAGCAAGGCAGACTCCAGTGAAACAGCTCCATTTACATAAGTAAAATTATAGCCTTTGCATTGCATATTTAAGGCTATTTGTCCGCCCACCGTGTTGTGTGTGGACTGAATAAACGAGGTGGGCGTTAAAAATTGTTCTTGATTGTTGATAATGGCTTTCAGAAATTTTTCTGAATCTTGTATGCAACCCATCCCTGTTCCGGTAATGATAGCATCCGGCATTTGCACGCCGGCATCTTCCAATGCAAATTGTGAAGCTGCAATGCCCATTTTCACACCTTGGGCCATTCTGCGAATCGCTCCCGGAGAAATAAATGCTTTATAATCGGGATTTACGGCTGAAAGAACAGTGTCCGTAACATTGATTTCCACTGTGTCCAAAAAACTGTTGTCAAAAGTTTTTTGAGCAGAAACACATCCTATTCCGTTTATATAACACTTTTTCATTTCAAATTTATTATTTCAAATTTCTCATTTCAAATTTTCGACAATGAGATATTCATTTGCCTTTTGAAAATAATAATGTGGAACAATTACCGCCAAAACCAAATGAATTGGACAACACATGATTGATTTCTTTTTCCAACAAAGTAGTTTGCGGAATCAGGTTAAATTCTTCCATCGGTGTTTTAAAGTTCATATTGGGAAAAACCACATTGTTTTGCAATGCCAAAATGCTGTAAACGGCTTCTACAGAGGCAGCGGCAGCTAGTGTATGACCGGTAAACGGCTTGGTTGAACTAAAAACCGGCACCTGTTTTCCAAACACATTTTGAATGGCACGCCCTTCAGACAAATCATTGTTGGGGGTTGCTGTGCCGTGAGCATTGATGTAATCAATATCTGTTATTTTCAATCCGGAAACTTTAAAGGCTTTTTGCATGGCCAGCGTAGCCCCTTCACCGGTTTCTGATGAAGCCGTTTGGTGAAACGCATCGTTGGCATTTCCATATCCGGCTAGGTAAGCCAATACTTTTTTATTGCCTTTTTTTACTTGATTTTCAGACTCCAGCACGAGATATGCCGCTGCTTCGCCCAGGTTTAAGCCTTTTCGGTTTTGGTCAAAAGGGGTGTTGACACCATCCGTTAAAATCATCAGTGAGTTGAAGCCGTTGATGGTGAAAATTGAAAGTGCATCTGCCCCGCCCACAATCACGCGCTCCAGTTGTCCGGATTGTATCATTCTGGCTCCCATCATTATAGCATTTGCTGCCGATGAGCAGGCAGTGCTGATGGTAGTTACAAAACCTTTGATTCCCAAATAATCGGCAATTTGATGGGAGGTTTCCCCGGCATCATGGCTCAAGATAAATTTTCTGACACTTTCATTGTCAAAATACTCATAAAAGTATTTTTCGGTTTTGTCCATACCACCCACACTGGTGGAGGATATCAGTCCCGTGGGTACTTCATTAACATCTTGAATGCCGGCATTTTCAGCCGCTTGTTGAGCTGCAAATGCTCCCAGCAAAGAAGTGCGCGGAAAACGGTGATCAGGTAAAAGCTTTAATATCTTTTCAAGTTCAGTATTGCTGAATTTAATTTCCCCAAACTTCAGGGTGTCTTTGTGAATGGTTTCCAGATAATCGGTTTGGGTGATTCCGGTTTTTCCTCGAATCAACGCGTTGTAGTTTTCCTCCACATTGTTTCCAATGGAAGAAATAATTCCCATACCGGTTATGGCCACCTTTTTCGACATACTTATTTTGTTCTGTTTTCTGAAATATAAGCCGCCATCGTGTTGATGGACTGAAAGATGGTTTTACCTTCTTTGGGGTCAGTGAGTTTAATCCCGTAATCTTTATCCATCAAAACGATAAGCTCCAAAGCATCGATAGAGTCAAGCCCCAATCCATCACCAAAAAGCGGGTCGTCGTCATTAATATCGGATATCTCAATATCCTCCAGGTTTAAGGCTTCAATGATTTTTGTTTTTAGTTCCAGTTTTAAATCTTCCATAATTAGTACTTGTATAGTTTTTCTATTGTTTCTGTATTGTGTGCAAATTTACCTTGTTTTTCAACTAAATAAAGAAATGCTTCAACCTTTTCATCATAAAATTCAATCCAGCCGCAAAGTGCTTTTTGGGCTTTGCCTGAATGCAGTAATTGATTTGTATATATACTCAAAAATTCTGCATTCATTTGATCAAATACAAAGAAAGCGTTTTCAGTTTGTAAGTTATACTTTATACAGATTTCCCCCAAACAAATGTTGGCTAAAGTGTAAACAAAAACTGCCGGACTGGGGAAATATTCATCTGCATTAGCAATGGATTCCTGATGCTTTACATCGGTATCCAGACTGGAGCTTTTGTTTGATAAAATGAGGGCAATTTCTTCTTTTTCGGGTGTGACGTTCCGGTTTTGGAAAAGTGTTTCGGCGACCAGTATTCCCAGCTTGCTTAAATTGTCCATTTTATAAAATTTGGGATACTCCATTCCCAAATGCTTATAGGCGTTTTTGCTGAATGCTGAAAAAGTCATTTCCGGGCTCACCGAAAACCATTCTTCCCCATTAAGGAAAATGGCGTTTTTCTTTATCGAAACAAAAGTTGATATGTGATATTCCGGACTCAAAATCAATTTACTTTTTCAAATATAACAGCCGTATTACAACCTCCAAAACCGGAAGCTGTTTTTAAAAATCGATGTATTTCTTTTTCTTCTGCACTTCTAATAACATTCAACGGTTTAGTTACTCCCAGGTTTTCAAAACCCATTGACGGAATCAGACGGTTTTGAAATGCGCTTTCAATGGCCAAAACTGTTTCCAAAAGCCCTGAAGCTCCAAGTGTGTGCCCATAATAGCCCTTCAGGCTGTGCAGCGGCGCCTTTTGCAGCTCAAGTCGGTTGAAAGCAATGGCTTCCATTTCGTCGTTGTATGGTGTAGCCGTGCCGTGGGCGGAAATAAAATCAATCTCATCGGGTTTCACTCCGGCTTCTCTCATGGCAGAAGCAATGCTTTTATAAAGTCCTTCCCCGGTTCGTGATGGGCCTGAAATATGGTTGGCATCATTCACAGAGCCGTCTCCTTTTATCATTATGTTTTGTTGGTTTTTAATTTTCTCTGAAGAAATATAGACCGCAGCTGCCGCTTCACCCAGGGTGATTCCGCTTCGGTGGACGTCATAAGGTTTACAGGGCGATTCACTTACCGCCTGAAAGGAATGAAACCCGGAAAGCACAAATTCTGAAACCAAATCGCCTGCAACTATAAATGCATTTTTATACGCTCCGGCCTGAATCATTCGTTTTGCCACAGCAATGGCAAGTAAGCCGGAAACACAAGCGTTGGATATCACAATGGGTTTTTGTGTAAACCCAAAAAAATCAGCGACATTTTGAGCAGGTTTAGAAAGTAAGGCATCGGATTTTTCAGATACTTTAAGGGCTTCAATGTTGCCTTTTGTTGTAGAGACAAACAGCGGGGTGTTTTTGTCGATGCTATTTTGTTGCACCAAGGGAAACAGTGCAAGTATCATCATTTTTTCAAGTTTTGAAAAATGTGAATCCTTACTGATTTCCAAAAATTTTTGGTTTAAAAGTTCATCCTCTATTTTGGAAATGTACCCCGGCTGATGGTAAGCTACACTTTTTTGGATGCCCGATTTTCCGTTTATCAAGGCTTCAAAATTTGATTGTACGTCAAATCCAAGTGGAGTCACACAGTTAGACTGGTTGATATACACTTCATTCCAATTCATTATCCCTGCTTGTGTTTCAATTTCCAGTCTTGATAAAAAGGCGGATTGTTTAATGTCAGGTTATTTTCAAGGTCTAAAAAAACCTGAATGGTTTCTCCGGTGCATACTACTTGATTCTTTTCATTCAAGATTTTATAGCGAAAAATCATTTTTGCCGCCGGCGTATTTACAAATGTGGTTTCAATGGTTGCCACTTCACCATACTTTAAAGGAAGTTTGTGTTCGCAAACCGATTTGACGATGGGCGTAGTGTAACCTTGTTTTTGAATTTCGAGGTAAGAAATGCCATAATGTCTTCCAAAAGCTTCCCTGCCTTCTTCAAAATAGGCAATGTAATAGCCATGCCAAACAATGCCCAGCGGGTCAGTTTCATTAAACCGCACCCTGATTTTTTCAGTAAAACTTAAGGAATTTGGAGCGTTAAACGGCTCTTTGTTTTTTGTCATAGCCAATAGCAAATAAAACGGTTACCATAAAAAACAAAAGTAACAAAATAAATTCGGGGAGCAGGTCAGTAAGGGTGCCCTTTCGCAGCAGTACATCATAGAATGCTTCCAGTCCCCAGTTCATTGGAGAGGCAACCGCCAGATATTGCATCACTTGTGGCATGGCAAACACCGGCACCCAAACGCCTCCCATGGCAGCAAGCACTACCACCGAGGTTGCTCCAAAAGGAGCTGACTGCTCGGGGGTTTTTGCAATAGTTCCCAAAAGAACTCCAAAACCAATGGCTGCCAAACCTGCGAAAAGTGCCACCAATGTCATAAGGAACAAATGCCCTGAAACCTCAAGCGAAGGCAAATCCAGATAAGGGAACAAATAGACGCCAACAGCAACCATTAAATAAAACTGTATCAGGCAAATAATCAAGTAGGTGATTGTTTTTCCTGCAAGTACAATAGCATAAGGAACCGGGTTTGAAATCAACCGTACCAGAGTGCCTTGTTGTTTTTCCTTGACTATATTAATCGACAGTGGAACTACTATAAAAAAAATGGCAAATAACGTCCAGGCAGGGACATTGTGCTGTACAGAATTTGGAATAATATTTTCCTCACCTGTGAGTGTGATTTCGCGAAATGCAATAAAACTTTCCTGTTCAAAATGTGACTCTACGTCTTCGCCCAACTGTTCCCCAAAAGCCCGATAGATGGATTGATTTTCAATGGTGGCAATCATTCTTTCAATCCCGTTTTTCACGCTATTTTTAAAAGCTTGTTGTGTGGCGGGGTCAAAGTAAAGCTGGATTTCTTTGGGCTGGATTTCTTCAGGTTCAAATCCGTTTTCATCAAAACCAAGGCTGCTTAAAATGGTGAGCACGTTTTGATCTACTTTTTGTTTTAAATCACGGCTTAGGTTTTCCGGAATAACAATGGCGAGTTGATATTTTCCTTTAAAAACTTCTTCAGCGGCTCTTTCCTCGGTAAGGGGCTCTTCGCCTAAACTCATTATCATTTCAAAATTACCGCTTTCTGAAATTTGGGTTTGAACGGTTTCAGAAACTGAACCCTTATCATTGTCAATCAGTAAAATGGGAATAGAGGTGTCAGAAACTGAACGAAAAGTCCCGTCCTGAATCAAAGTGATGGTGATGATTAAAACCAAAGGCATCACAAACAAGATAATCAACCCGCCGGGGTCTCTCATTTGAAGGAGGATTTCCTTGATTACAGACCTTTTCAGTTTATGTATCATCTCTAAGTTCTTTTCCGGTAATGGCTATAAAAACATCTTCCAGGTTGTTGGCTCCCTGAGTCTGTGAGATCAAGGCTTGTGGTGTGTTGTGTGCATATATTTTTCCCTGATCGATTATGGCAATTTTTGTACATAAATCCTGGGCTTCAACCAAATGGTGAGACGTGTAAACTATGGTCATACCGTCTTGATTTAATGCTTTTAAATAATCAATAATCACATTTTTTGATTGCACATCCACACCAACAGTGGGCTCGTCGAGAAACAAAACTTGTGGGTCGTGTAAAATGCCGGCCAGTAAGTTGACGCGACGTTTCATACCACCTGAAAAAGTTATGATTTTTTTATCGGCAAACTTTGACAAACTGAGTTTTTCAAGCGCAATTTCCACTTTTACTTTTAAGTCGTTACCTGAAATTCCGGCCATACTGCCAAAATACATTAAATTTTCCTTGGCTGTTAAGGTGGGGTAAAGTGCAATTTCCTGAGGCACAACCCCTATCAGTTTTTTTATTTCAGTGCTCTTGTTTTTATATGAAAGACCACTTATGGTGATTGTTCCCAAAGTGGGTTTCAGCAATCCGCACAGCATAGAGATGAGTGTTGTTTTTCCGGCACCATTGGGCCCTAATAGCCCAAAAATCTCACCCTTTTCAACAACAATTGAAAGGTTGTTTACCGAAAAATCATCGGCATCTTTGTACTTTTTATACAAATCAGTTATTTCAATGGCTGTATTTGACATAAATACTATACGGCTTTTTTTAGTTTTTTAAAAAATACCTTTTCGAGTTCAGCAATTTCAAGAAGTTCGTCTGCCAGACTATTATACACATCCTCCTGATTACTTCTGTTTTTGTAAACTCTAGAGGCATTGAGGGCAAAATCACGCCATTTATCGCCAATATCGGTCATTTCCAAAGACAATGCTTTCAATTTTTCGTTTTTCAAAACCCCCGCAGCTTCCTGCAGAAATGCAGCATAAATATATCTGAATCCGCCACCGCCGGTGCCAATTTCTTCCTGCATTCTCACTATTTGACCCAAATAATGATTGGTTTTTTTAATACCGTGCTTTTTGGGCCATTTTCTGATTTGCTTTGAAACATGTCTGATTCCACTTACACCAATTAAAGGTGCCGGAACCAGCATTTGACTACAAGCTCTTTTGATTCCGTCAACAATCGCTTTTTCAAGTTTAAGTTCGTGGGGAACATTGGTAGGAAAATACATTTGCCCACGCGGTGCCAATGCTCCCTTTGCAAAACGCACCTTATTCAGCTCCTCGGGGGTGAGCATGGTTGGTTCTGGCATAACCGGGTCGCTAATCAGGTAGCCTTTATCGGTTTTTCCAAATACCACCAGATTGTGTGCATTAAAGTGAAAGCGGTATTCATCGGGAAAATAAGACAGGTGATAAACCCCTACCTGAAGCCCGGTGGGAATGTTATTTTCCAAATTTTCAATCAGTGCCTGTTCTGCCTTTTGCTTGGACCTGAATTTTTTTCGCTTCAGCGAAATACCCAGTTTTTTTACTACCCTCTTAAAAATGAGTCCGGGCAAAGGCCTGAAACTAACAACCGGCGCGTGATTGACTTTTAGGAATGGCAAATAGACAAAGAATACCCCGGCACCAATCCCAAAAATCATGGGCTCACTTATGGAAACACCCTGATGTTTCAAGAGGTTTGAAGCAACCCCGTTTTCACAGTGAGCAGACTGGTAATGTGTAAAATCTGTCTTCATGGATTAGCCTTTGAAGTTTTTTAATTGGTCTGTACTTATGTCAAAGGCTTCAGCATATTTGGCCAATAGTTTGTCTGACAGTTTACTAAACACCTTTGGTTTAAAATGCCTCTTAATCCGCCATTTCCAAAGCCCGGTATAATCTGAGAGTATGTTCAAATCCATTTTGTTCAGTTCCATAAAATAGGGTATCGGGCTGGAAATACCGTTTTTGAGGTTTTGCAAGGCTTCTTGTGTGCGTTCTTCTATGAGTTGCAGGGTTTCATTTTGAACGATGGTTTTTGGCGCCCATCCTTTGCTGGGCACTTTTACATAGTTTCCGTTTTCATCAATGGCATAGCACACTTCGGTGATTTCATTTTCTGAAAGGCTGCTTTGATCCTGTGGCACTTCCTCTTTTTTCATGATTTGATTTCTTGAATAAAAAGGTTTATTTCTGCTTCAAAAAGCAGCTTGTTTTTTTCAAAAGTAGTGCATTTCATAGTGCAAATGGCAATCTCTTCAGTATCGAAACGCGAAAGGAGGATTCCTTTTGTGGTAATTTCTGAATTGCTTTTTGGCAGCTCAAGAATTTTCAGGTTTTTGATAGCACTTATAAACCCAATGAGTTTTAAATCCTTTTTAAAAAAGTTTTTATCGTCAAGAAACAAAGGTTGTGCAACTATGGCTGAACAGGTTTGAGCGGCGTTTTCTATCAATCCCGATTCCATGAAAGTTCCGTTTTGCACAAAAAGATTGTCCTTTTTTATATTAAAAACGGTGGTGACTTCTTTTTGAGTGATTTCAATAATCTCGTCCACCATAAGCATGGGTGGCCTGTGTGGAAGATAGTTTTTTATGCCAACAACCAAGTGTTCCATTTTATTGAGCTATGATTGTTTTCATTTGTGAAGTTGCAATGAGCTTTCCCTCTATAGTGGTAGAAATATCAACAAGTGTTACCCCTCCAAATTCCTGAAGTACTTTAACTTTTGTTACCAGTTCGTCCCCGGTTTTGGGAAGTTTAAGAATTTCAGCGTTTTTAACTGAACCTATATATCCGGTGGGGGCTGGCTGGTTTTTTAAAAAGTATTGATAGCCGGTGTACAGTGCAACCGATTGCGCCATGTGTTCAATCAATCCGGCTTCTTGAAAAACAGTGTCTTTTGTAAAGATATTATCGTTTTGAACCTGAAGACCGGCAGCAATGTAGTTTTCAGAAAAATCCAATAGCTTATCAACCATCACAAATGGATGCTTCTGTGGAATAAGATTTTCCAAAACGGTTTTTTCGGTGATGGGCAAGGTCACATGTTCCATTAGCAAACGGTTAAAAAAGCATGTGAAAATGAAAACCTGCCGCTTTCGGGAACGACCAGCATGATTTTATGCCCTTTCTTTAATTTGCCTGAACTCATTAATTCTTCAAGCTTAATGTATATAGAAGCAGAGCCCACGTTACCAATGCTATCCAGATTAAGAAACCATTTTTCTTCAGGAATAAAAATATTGTTTTCTTCCAATGCTTTTTGAAGTTTTGAAACAAAATAATAGGACGACATATGAGCCAGGAAAAAATCAATCTCACCGGCATCGACCTTGTGCTTGTCCAAAGAAAGTTTCAAACTGTCTGAACCCTTTTTCATGATGTATTTGTCCAGGATTTTCACATCCTGTTTGATGGAAAAGATGGATTCTGAGAGCCATTGTTCCGGGCTGTAGTCTGACCAGGGTTTTATGGAGCCGTCTTCCATTTTTTCGCCACCGGCATACATACAGGCTTCCAGCTCGTGTGCGTAAGAATAGGCTTCCATCCATTCAATTTTTAAGGACAGGTTGCCTTTGGGCTGGTTTTCAAGCAGAAAAGCACCGGCGCCGTCAGACAGCATCCATCTTAAAAAGTCTTTTTTGAAAGCAAGTATGGGGTGCTCTTGAAGTTTTTTAAGGTTGACCACCTCGTTATTGAATTTATTTGCCAGCATCCAGGTGGAGACCCTTTCAGAGCCGGTACAAACAGCATTGTTTGTATTGCCTGATTTTACCGAAAGGTAGCCAACTTTTAAAGCTATCATGCCGGCACAACACACTCCTGAAGACGAGTTGAGCTCAATGGATTTGTTTTTTAACAGGCCGTGAACCATGGCAGCGTGTGACGGTAGAAAATGATCGGGTGTTGACGTGCCACACGAGAGCATTTCAATGTCATTTTTTGTGAAATTTTCGTCAAGCAAATCGTTGATTGCTTCAAAAGTTATATCAGCATTGGTGTGGGTGGGTTTTCCGTTTTTATCGAGGGCATAGTAGCGGTTTTTGATTCCGTTATTTCTTAAAACCACCCTTCTTGCCTTTGAAGCCTGATTGTTGATAAGACCCAGATA